>Ga0187809_10000393_pt1 | contig 24052 bp, 27 predicted proteins | sample NC_wetland_sal_i_8_FD_132415 | JGI IMG/M metagenome (GOLD analysis project Ga0187809, IMG submission 132415) | Wetland sediment microbial communities from Neuse River Estuary, North Carolina, USA - ASW_4 | ecosystem: Environmental > Aquatic > Freshwater > Wetlands > Sediment | place: USA: North...
ACAGTCCCCGCAAGGAGACCGCCCGCAAAGAGACCGCGGCCAAACCGCGGCAACGCAACCGCACCCGCGGCGCGGCGACCACAGCGGGCGCGACGGGCGAGACGGAGCCGACTGCCGCCGCGGCCTCGTCGACACAAGCCGGCGGCGACGACGGCCAAGCGGCGGCGACGCGGCGGCGACGCCGGTCGCGCGGCGGGCGCGGGCGTGGCGGTGGCGGCTCGCAGACCGCCGCGGCGTCCGAGCAAGCGTCGTCCGACACCGCGTCGTCCGAGTAGTTCAAGCGCCCCTCCTCGCGAACCGACGACATAGTCAGAACAATCGCGCGAGGAGGACCAGTGACACTGCGCACCGTCGCCGGAAGGCGCATCGGCGAGACCGCTGAAGACCTCCAAGCGTGGCTGCGGCAGCTCGACGGCTGCCCGTCGATCTCGCGCACCGTGCTGACCACCTGCCCAAGCGAGCAGCACGCCGACGAGCCGGCCACCTGGTTCTACGTCGAGGCCGACCCGCGCGAGTCGGTCGCCCGCCGGCGCTGCCTGAGTTGCGGCCACAGCACCGACGTCCTCGACTCCGCCGAGCACTGGAACTACCCGCGAATGTGGAGCTGCACAGGGTGCGGCCAGTCGATCGCCGAGGTCGCCGCCGGCCTGCACCTTGAAGACTCGGACGACGTGACCTGGGTGGCGTTGGCCGCGCGTTGCGTCGAGTGCGGGTTGGTCGAGGGACTCACCGACTTCAACGTCGACCCGACGGACGTCGAAACCCTCGCCGCGAAGCTGTAGGTCCGATCCGGTCAAGTCCCGTCAGCCTCGGCGGCAGCCGCGCGGGCCGCCGCTCGCGGGTGAGCCCTTAGGCGAGCACGGGGTCGAGCGCGTCCTGAAAATCCTCTGGCGTAAAGGGTTTCGCGATCAGGAACATCGCTCCCGCGGCCAACGCCTGCTCGCGCATTTGCGGCGCCGCTTCTGAGGTGACGAAGCCGAACGGCACGTCCCAACCCGCCGCGCGCAACCCCTTGAGCAAGTCGAGGCCGCTCATCTCCGGCATGTTCCAGTCGCACAACACCAGGCCGGGCGGCGCCTGCGAAATCACCTCGACGGCTTCGCGACCGTTCGACGCCTGCACGATCTCGTGCTCGTCATAGCCGGCCAGCTGCAAGGTGCGGACGACGATCATCCGCATCGCCTTGCTGTCGTCAACCACCAAAATGCGCATGAATGCGCCGCCTCACGCGGCCTGCGCGGCCTGCTGCCAAAGACTGACAACCAGCGACTCGCCACGCCACGACAGCGCGACCTCGCGCACCACCTGCGCGCCGGGAACCGCGAGCTGGCCGTGCACGACCGAAGGCAACGACAGCGCGGACGGCCCGGGCAGCATGCTCTTCACGTTCCCGCCGACCATGTTGGCGAGTTCGCCGAGCGCGTCGACGACTTCGTTCTGCGTGACGTCGGCCGGCTGCATGGAGAACAACGCCGCGGCCGCGTAACGCGCGGCCGGCCCAGAGCAGCGCAACATGATGGAGCCGGTGTACGCGCCGGACAGGTGCACGCAGCCGGTGACCTCTTCCGCGCCGGCCGCCGTGGCACCCGGCAGCAAACCGTCTGGGTCGCCGTCGAGGAACGACGTCCAGACCTCGCGGGTGATGACCTCGAGGTCGTCCGCGCTCGGGATGTACGTCACCTGCCAGGTCCTTTCAGTAGGCCAGCACGCCGAGGAGCGCGAGCTTGTCGGCGATCGCGTCGGGCGTGAACGGCTTGATGACGTACTCGTGAGCGCCGGCGGCGAGCGCGCGCACGATCTGCGACTGCTCGCTTTCGGTGGTCACCATCATCAACGTGATCTGCCGCCACTTCTCTTCTTTGCGGACGGCGTTGACGAACGCCAAGCCGTCCATGACCGGCATGTTCCAGTCGACAAGTGCAATCTCCGGCATCGCGCCGCTTTGGAGGCGGGCGATCGCCTCGGCGCCGTTCGGCGCCTCGACGACATCGAAACCCAGACCGCGCATGATCCGACCGAGGATCAAGCGCATAGCGCTCGAGTCATCGATCACCATGGCCAGCAACGGACCGCCCCTTTCCTCATCCGTACATTCATCGGCGTCACGTGGAGTTAGTTGAGCGGTTGACGCGACGGCGCGGGCCGCGGCGTGGACGGCGTCAACGGCGGCAAGGCCGGAAGCGGCGGCAACCAGGGCCACGAGCCCGCGCCCGTCGCCGTCGGCGCGGTCCGTCCGGCGGCCGCGGTCGCGGCAGCGGCAGGCGCGCCAAGCGGCTGCGGGGCCGGAAAGCTGACCCGTCCCGCCGCGCCTCCGAGACCGGTGGCGCCACCCGGCTCCGGCAACGGCGTTTCCAGCGGATCAGCGCCCCGCGGCCGGTAGACCGTCGCGTTGCCGACCGCGACCCGCTCGAACCCGTCGTCCAACCCGATGGTGGTCTCCGAGCCGCCAAGGAACAAAAAGCCGTCCGGCTTCAGCACGCGGCGCATCCGCTGCAGCACGTCGGCCTTCGTCGCGGCGTCGAAGTAAATCAGCACGTTGCGCAAAAAGATGACGTCCATCAACGGCAAATCGAACGGGTCGCCCAGGTTCAGCCGCTTGAACTTCACCATGTTCCGGACGGCGGGGACGACCCGCCAATCGGTCTCCGCCCGCTCGAAGTGGCGCACCAGCATGGCGGCCGGCAGCCCGCGGTTGACCTCGAGTTGGGAGTACCGGCCCTGCTCGGCGCGGTGCAGGATCTCCTCGCTGATGTCGGTGGCGAGGATCTGCACCTGCCAGTCGGAGGTGATCAGCGGGTGGTCGAGCGCCGACATGGCGATGCTGTACGGCTCCTGGCCGCTTGAGCAGGCCGCCGACCAGACGTTGATGCGATGCGTCGCGGAGCGCTTGCGGCACAGTTCCGGGAGGACGACCTGGTTGAGCAAGGTGAACGGGTCGCGGTCGCGAAAAAACGACGTCTCGTTCGTCGTCATCGCCTCGACGACGCGCTGGCGCAGCCGCTGGTCGGGCGTCAGCTGCAGCTTGGCGATCAGAGCGCCGACGTCGCCATGGCCTTCGGCCCGGGCGATGGGCAGCAACCGGCTCTCGACCAGGTACTCCTTGCCGGGGCCGATGATGATCGCGGAGTCCTGCCTGACCAGGTCGCTGATGAAGGTGAACGCGCTGAGGTTGATCGTCACCAAGCGCCCCCGAAGACCGGCCCGGCCTTGGTCGCCGCGCCGACCGGCGTTGACGGTGACGCGGGCGCCGCGGGAGGCAACCGATGCATCGACGGCCTGCGGGCGGGTCCGACCGCGTTGATCAGGGTCTCGGCCACCTTCTCTAGCGGCACCACGTCGTTCGCCAGGCCGGCCTGGGCGACCGCGCCTGGCATGCCCCAGACCACGGACGACGCTTGGTCTTGCACCAGGATCCGACCGCCCGCGGCGCGGATTCGCTCGGCGCCTTTGAGTCCGTCGCGGCCCATCCCGGTCAAGACGCAGGCGAGCGCGCCATTTCCATAGACCGAGGCGACCGAGCGGAACAACACGTCGACGGAGGGCCGGCAGTAGTTCTCCGGCGCTTCCTTGGTGAGCTGCGCGACCACCTCGACGCCCTGACGGCGCAACACCAGGTGGTGGTCGCCAGGCGCGACCAAGATCTGACCGGGTTCGAGGGTGGCGCCGTCCGCCGCCTCGCGAACGAGCAGCGGGCAGCTGCGGTCGAGCCGCTCGGCGAACATCCGGGTGAACAGCGGCGGCATGTGCTGCACGACCACGATCGGAACCGACAGGTCGGCGGGCAGGCCGGTCACGATGGCGGTCAGCGCGTCCGGGCCGCCGGTTGAGCAGCCGACGGCGATCACGTCGACCCGGTCTTGCCGCACTGGACGCGCCGGCGGCACCGGCCGCGAGCGCGACGTGGACTTCTCGCGGGTGGCGCCGACAAGCGCTTTGACCTTCGGGATGAGCTCGCTGCGCACCCGGTCGATCGAGGCGTTGACGCTGCCGACGTGCGACGGCTTGGTGACGTAGTCAGAGGCGCCGGCCGACAGCGCGTCGAGCGTCGCGGCGGCGCCGCGCTCGGTCAGGGTGCTGAACATGACGACCGGCAAATGCGGATGCGTGAGGCGCATCGCGCGAAGCGTCGCCAGGCCGTCCATGACCGGCATCTCGACGTCGAGGATGACGATGTCAGGGCGCAATTGCGGCAGTTTGTCGAGGGCGATCCGGCCGTTCGCGGCGGTTCCGACGACCTCGATGTCCGGATCGTCGTCCAGCACCGACGCCACCATGCGCCGGATCACGACGGAGTCGTCGACGACGAGAACTCCGATGCTGCCCACCGACACCTCCGCCGCCGCCAATGTGTTGGCGCGGCCATCGATGGCCGCACTAACTCATCGGCGCCGAACGCCGGTGCCTAAGCGAACGACGCGGCTGTAAGCCGACGGATCGACGGCTGACAGAGCTGTCAGCTCAAGATGCCCATCGCGGTTTCCCACGGCCCGACGAGCACGCCGTACGTGACCTCGTCGAGCATGTCGTGCAGCACCACGCCTTGCAGACAACCGCTGACCGCGTTCCACACGCCGCGCGCGGCCTGCTCTGGTGTCACCCCGGCCGCGCGCAGCCCGCGCACCGCCTGGAACTGGGCGGTCGCCGCCGCCCGCAACCGGCCGGACAGGTAGGCCGCCCACGCGGCGTCGTGCATGCGCCGGCTCCAGTCGACCTCCACCGAGGCGGCCGCCTCCGCCATCACCAGGGCTTGCGGCACCGTCAGCACCGGCAGCTTGTCGAGCACGGACCTGACGTGGACGGCGAACGGCCCGAGGTCGGCGGGGATCGCCGGCAGCGTGCGGGAGGCCGCGATCCACGGTCCGCCCAGCAGATGCCGCACGTCGTCCGGCAGGTTGCGACCGCCGTAGGCGGCGGCGAGCGCGTCGCAGGCGAGCGCGAGGATGTGCACCGGCGCGCCGGTCAAGATGTCGTCGCGCACCAGGCGCAGCAGGTCGGGCAGGCCGCCAAAGTACGCGCCGACCAGCCCGGCGGCGACCGGTTCGAGGTCGTGGGCGCGCAGCCGCATGGTGGCGGCCGCGTCGTCCAGCACCTGCTTCGCGGCCGACAGCGCCTCGTCGACTTTGCGGGTCGGCGTCAGCGCGGAGACCTCGAGCCACGCGGCGGCCCGCCGGGGATCGTCGGCGGCGGCGGGGTCGAACGCGGACAAGTCGGCGAACTCGGCTTCCGCGGGCGCCGCGGCGAGCGTTTCGAGCAACACCGTCGCGACCGCGGCGCCGGTGGGCAACCGCGCCAAGTCGTAACCGATCGTGGGCGCGTTGACCAGGCTGTGCACGCGCTCATTGTCGCGGGTCAAACGTGCGCCGACCACCCGCCGACCGGGGGAACGGCTCGGTGCTTAGACGGCGACGCCGATGTCGACCGCCCGTTTGACGTCGAGGGCGAGCAGCAGCTGGTTTTCCAGCTTGTACGCGCCAAGCACCAGCGCGCGGCCAGGGCCGGTCATCGTCTCGGGCGGCTCTTCGAACTGGTCGGCGGAGACTTGCGCGACGTCGCCGATCGCGTCGACGAGCAGGCTGACCGGTTCGTCGTCGACTCGCACCACGACGTTCATCGGCATCTCGCCTTCGGGCCGCGGCGGCAGGCCGAGCCGGGTGCGCAGATCGATCGCGGTGACGACCTCGCCGCGCAGGTTGATCAGCCCGGCGGCGCCGTGGGCGGCGAGCGGCACCGCGGTCATCTCCTGGTAGCGGATGACCTCTTGCACGGTGTAAACCTCGACGCCGAACAGCAGCGTGTCGACGGTGAAGGTCGCGAGCTGGCGAGCCTCCATGGCTTATGACCCCATCTCTGCGTAGGCGGACACGTCGGCGGCGCCCGCCGCGGCGACCGCGTCGAAGAACCGCGGGTCGGCGGCCATGATGGCCTGTTCCATGTCGAGCAACTCGGTGACCCGCTCTTGGACGACGGCCACGCCGGACAGGCCGTACTCGCTGACCTCGCCGCGCGACTTGGGCGCTTCTGTGGCGATGTCGACGACGGCGTCGACCACCAGACCGACGCTGCGTCGTCCCTGGGTGTAGACGATGGTCTTCAGCTGCTCCTCGTCATCGCGGTCACTGCCACCGGAGTGCTCGCCGAGCACGTTCGACAACCGGGCGAGCGGCAGCAGTTGGCCGCGGTACTGCACGACCTCGCGAGAGCCGACGCGTTCGACGCCGGCCGCCGGGATCTCCTCAAGCCTGGTGACCATCGACAGCGGCACCCCGAGTCGGCGCTCGCCGACCGCCACCACCAGCAGCGGCTCCGGACCGTCGTTCGCGACCGCAGTGGCGGCCTGCTTCGCGGCCTCGACGTTGGAGTCGCTTTCGCGGACGACGTGCGCCCGGCGGGCCAGCGCGCGGACGTCGAGGATCAGCGCCACCCGGCCGTCGCCGAGGATGGTCGCGCCGGCGTATGTGCCGATGCCCTTCAGCTGGCGCGACAGCGGCTTGACCACGATCTCTTCGGTGTTGAGCACCCGGTCGACGACCAGCCCGAACCGGCGGCCCTCGGCCTGCAACACCAGGATGTAGACGGCGTCGTCGACGTGCGGCGCGGCGGACAGGTCGAGCACGTGGTCGAGCCACACCAGCGGCAGCAGGTTGCCGCGCAGCCGGAACACCGGCGCGCCGGACAGGTACTCCACGCCGGTGCGCGCCTGGTCGCCCTCGACGCACAGCAGCTCTTCCAGGCTGACCTGCGGCACCGCGTACCGCTCGCCCGCGCACTCCACGGTCAGCGCCGGGATGATGGCCAGCGTCAGCGGGATCTTGATCCGGATCGTGGTGCCGACACCGAGGTCGCTTTGGACGTCGACCGTCCCGCCGATCTTCTCGATGTTCGTGCGGACGACGTCCATGCCCACGCCGCGGCCGGACACGTTGGTGACCTCGTCGGCCGTGGAGAAGCCGGGCGTGAAGATGAGGCTGATGATCTCGCGCGGGCCCATGCCGCGCAGCTGCTCAGGGGTGGCCAACCCGCTCGACAGCGCCTTGACCGCGACCTTGGCCGGGTCGATGCCGGCGCCGTCGTCGCTGATCTCGATGTTGACCTGGCCGCCCTCGTGGAACGCGCGCAGCGTCAACAACCCTTGGGTCGGCTTACCGGCGGCGGCGCGCGCCTCGGGCGTCTCGATCCCGTGGTCGACGGCGTTGCGCACCACATGGGTCAGCGGGTCTTTGATCGCCTCGAGAATGGTCTTGTCGAGCTCGGTCTCGCGGCCCTCAAGCTCGATGCGGACGTCCTTGCCGCAGGAGACGCCCAGGTCGCGGATCACCCGCGGCAGCTTGTTCCACACCGTGTCGATCGGCTGCATGCGCGTCTTCATGACGCCCTCTTGCAGCTCGCTGACCAGCAGGTTCAGCCGCTGCGACGACCGCAACATCGCGGGGTCGGCCTGCGCGGCCGCGGTCGCCACGATCTGGTTGCGGGTCAACACCAACTCGCCGACCAGCCGCATCAAGGTGTCGAGCAGGTTGACGTCGACGCGCAGCGAGCTCTCAGCGACCGCGCCATGCGGATGAGTCGTCGAGCCGCCGGCGCGGGCGCCCGCCTGGGCGGCCAGCGCCTCGGCGATCTGGTCGGGCGTCGCTTGACCGTGCTCGACGAGGATCTCCCCCAGCGGGCGCTCGTCGCCCAGCTGCTGCTCGAGCATCGCCACCGCGACGTCGGTGTCGTCGATGTCGGCGTGCTGCTTCAGCAGCTCCCCGAGCAACGGCACCTTCGGCTCATCAGCCGGCGCCTCCGGCGCGGGGTCGCCACTCGGCTGATTGCCGCTCGCCACCTCGGACGACGCGGCGGTGGCTGACGGTTGCGGCTGCGGCGTCGCGTCCGCCTCCGCGGCGGCCTTCGGCTTTCTGGCGCGCTTGGCCCTCGGACGAGCCTTCGGCCGCCCCGCGTCGACGGGCGTGTCGGCGTCGGTGGATTCATCGGCCGGCAGGTCGGCCGGCTCGGCTTCCTGTAACGCGGTCAGCCGGGCGACGAGCTCGGTGTAGTCGGGGTCGCCCTCGCTGCCGTCGGACTCGATGGCCGCCAGGATCGCGCGGACGGCGTCGACGAGCTCGAGCAAACCGGTGGTGCGTTGCTGGTTGAGCAGCAGGCCGCCGTCGCGCAGCTTGGCGAGCAACCCCTCGCCGGCGTGAGTGAGCGCCTCAAGCTTGCCGAAGGCGAGAAACCCGCTGGTGCCTTTGATCGTGTGAATGGTGCGGAAAATGCTCTGCAGCAGATCACGCGAGTCGGGCTCTTGCTCCAAGCCCACCAGGTCGCGGTCGAGTTGGTCGAGGTTCTCGTAGCTCTCCACGAGAAACTCGCGCACGATCTCGTCGAACTCGTCCATCTGACTCCTCCGCGCGGGCACACGTCGTCCCAACAGGTCTTGCATCGGCTGTTTCGGCCGATCCCTGAGTCGCGAGGGTCAGCGGATCACTCGTCCAGCGCAGCCCATGGTTCACGGGCTGGCGCGGCCCGCTGACCCTCGGCGCAATGCGCCCGAAAGGTGCACCAACCGCACTGGGCGCCCGGGCGCGCCGGGAACGCGTCGGCGCCGGGGTCGACCCCGGCCGCGACGATCTCGTCGGCGATCTCCTCGGCGCGGCGGACCTGCCGGGCAAGCGACTCTTGGGTGTGTCGCCAGCTGACCACCTCGCCGGTGGGCAGGTGGTGCAGCTCGACCTGGTGGCAAGGACGACGCAGCGTGCGGCTCGCGGCGACCGCGTAGAGCGCCAGCGCAGCTGAGCCGCGGGCGTCGTCGACCGTGGGCGCGCGTCGTCCGGTCTTGTAATCGACCACGACCAGCTCGCCGTCGCGGTCGTCGAGCCGGTCGACCCGGCCCGACAGCGCGAGCCGGCGGGTTCGCGCGCCGAGCGTGCGCTCGACGCCGACCGGCTCGCGGCGCGGGTCGAGTGTGCCGACGTAGCGGCGCACCATGTCGCGGGCGCGATCACGCCAACTCGCCGACTGCCGGTCGTCGCGGAATCCGTCGGCGAGCCAGCCGGCGTCGAGCAGTTGGGCGGCCGCGTCTGATGTGCGGGCGAGCGGCGCTAGCCGCCACCACCCGGCGAGCGCGTTGTGCACGCTCGCGCCCAGGCTGTTGTGCGCCCATGGCGGACCCGGCGTCGGGCGCGGCCGGTCGAGGTACTTCATGCGGTAATGCCGCGGGCAGTCGACCCAGGTGGTCAGCCGCGACGGCGTGCAGGAGAACAGCGGAGGAGGCAGCCCCTCCAGCTCGAGCTCGGCGGTCGCGGTCATGTCCTCATCCTGGCCGCCGGCGCCGACGAATCTCGACGCGCGACACACCGCGGGGATCTTCCGGATCTACGCTGTGGACATGTGGCTGCCAGTCGGGGTGGTGGTGATCGTCACGTTGATCTTGTCGACGGTCGCGGTCATGGATCGCCGCAGCCGCCGCTATCACGTGTTGCGCACCGGCCGGGAGTACAACGCCGACATCCGCGAGGAACGGCGTGACGCCCGGGTGGTCGACAACTCCGGCGGTTTGTTGATCCCGCCGCATCAATCCCGCGACCAGACCCCGCCGGATTATTGATCGCGGGGCGGACGGTGGCCGCGAGCCATCGCGCGCGCCTCGCCGCCGGCTCGCACCCGGGCGGGCGCGGCGCCGCTGGCCAGCTTCGCCGCGATCCCGTCGACCGGAAGCGCCGCGTCCGACGCCAGGACGACGAGATTGCCGTGCCGTCGTCCGCGAAAAACCGCGGGCTCGGAAATGACCGCGAGCTCGCTGAAGGCCTCCGCCACCGCGGCGACGTCCGGACCGAGTTTGCGAAACGGCACGCCGTCGGCGACGTTCATCATGTAGACGCCGCCCGGTCGCAGGGTTTCCTTTACCAGCAAGGCGAATTCGATGGTCAGCAGATGCGGCGGAACCTCCGCGTCGAGAAACGCGTCGCGCACGACGAGATCGGCGGACGACGTGGGCAGCGCGGCCAGCCCGAGCCGCGCGTCGGCGACCCTGATCCGCAGCCGCCGCGATTTCGGCAACGGCAGCTTCTCCCGCACCAACTCGACGAGCGCCACGTCGATTTCGAAGACGGTCTGCCGCGACAGCGGCCGAGTGGCCGCGATAAACCGCGCCAAAGTGGCAGCCGCGCCCCCGACGTGCACCGTGTCGACCGGCTCCTTCGCCGGCCGGAGACAGTCGACGACCCCTCCGAACCACTGCATGTACTCGAAAACCAGATAGGTGGGGTCGTCGAGGTCGACGTGCGAGCTTTCCACGCCGTCCAGCAAAAGCGTGAACGCGTTGCGGCGCGTGTCGTCTCGTTCGATCTCGGCGGTGGCGTTGTCGACAGGGTGTTTCTCGCCCGGCGTGTGCCGCGCGACGATTGAAAGGCGGCTACTTCGCCTCAACGAAGGCCCGAATCCCGTCGGCGGCGAGTTGCACCGCGATCGCCGACAACAGCAGGCCGGCGATTCGGGTCAGCAAGGTGACGCCGCTGCGCCGCAGTAACCGCAAAATCACCGTGGAAAACCGCAACGTGAGCCAGATGACGATGTGCACCGCGACGATGGCGATCGCCAACGCGAGACCGTCGCGAAAATGATGCACCGACTTCGAGAACACGATGGTCGCCGCGATCGCGCCTGGTCCGGCGAGCAACGGTGTGCCCAGTGGCACCATCGACACGTTCGCGTCGCCGTTCGACGTCGGCCCAGAGCCCCAGCCCATCAGCAATTCGAGGGCGACCAGCAGCAGCAACAAGCCTCCGGCGACTTGCAAGGCCGGCAGCGTGACGTGCAGATACTGCAAGACCTGCTGGCCGAAGAGCGCGAACGCGACGATGACGACGAAGGCGGTCGCGACCGCGAGGTCGGCGCTGCGCCGACGCGCTCGACGGGTATGAGTGCCGGTCAGTGACAGGAAAATCGGCACCGATCCGGGCGGGTCCATGATGACCAGGAGGGTGACGAAAAACTCCCCGAACAGCCGCGCGTTCATCCACGCACGACCTGCGCGCCGGTCGCTCGGCTGACCAACTCGTCGTAAACACCGGGGTCGGTGGTCTCCGCGCCGAGCGGTGTCGATTTGTGAAACCCGTGGTAGTCACTCGACCCGGTGACCAGCAAGCCGAGCTCGGTGGCGATGTCGCGCAGCCGCGCGCGCGCCTCGTCGTCATGGTCTGGGTGGTCGACCTCGACGCCGTCGAGTCCGGCGTCGGCAAAGGCTTTGATGGCCGCGTCGTCGACGATCGCCCCGCGTGACGACGCGGCGGGGTGCGCGAAAACCGTCACGCCACCGGCGGCTTTCACCAGTTCGATCGCGCGCCGCGGGGCCAGGGAGTACTTCTCGACATAGGCCCGACCGTCGTTGCCGATCCACTCATCAGTGAAGGCGGCCGACACGTCGGGCACCACGCCGAGCTCGACCAACGCGCGCGCCACGTGCGGCCGCCCGACCGCCGCGTCGCCCGCGATGCCTTGCACCTGCTGCCAGTCGATCGGCACGCCAAGCTCGACCAGCTTGTCGACGATCGCACGCCCCCGCCGGGTGCGGTCGCTGCGCAGCGACCCCAACTCCGCCGCCAACTCGGGGTGTTGTGGATCGAAGAGATAACCAAGCAGATGAAGGCTGATCCCGCTGAAAAGGCACGAGATCTCAGCCCCGCGCACGAGCGCTATCGGGCGCGCACCGGGCGAATTCCGCACCGCGTCAACCGCCGCCGCGTGCCCCGCCACGGTGTCGTGATCGGTGAGCGCGACGACGTCGAGCCGGGCCGCGCGCGCGTTCGCCACCACCTGGGCCGGCGAGTCGGTGCCGTCGGAGGCGTCACTGTGCGTATGAAGATCAATTCGCATCGCCGTCCCACGTTAGCGGCCCGGCAAGGCGAAATCGCGCGAAGATCCGGCGAGCCGTGACGCCGCCGGGCGTCAAACCTCGGTCGCGCGCAAGGCGGCGAGCCGCGGCATCAGCGCGCCGAACGGGATGTCGGCGGCGAGCGATCGGACGACGAGGTCGTGCAGCCCGAGATTTTCCAGCAACAGCACACCGGCCGCGGCCGGCCACAACAGCGCCCACATCCACGCGGCCTTCGCCTCGCCGACGAACACCGCCAACTCCGGCCCGGCGTCGACGCTCCACATCGGTGTCGGATGGCCGGCCGCGTCGACCTTGGCGTGCGCCGGCCCGTCGTCGAATCCGTCGCCGGGGTCCGGCCCCGGCAGGCCGGCCAGCCGGGCCGCCAGGCCCACGCCCGGGGTCTCGGCGATCAGCAGCATGTCGGCCGGGCCGCCGAGTGGCGCCGGACCTGAGCAGCCGACGATGGTGGCGACCGCGCCGCTGCGCTCGTCGCCGGCATGGGTGAAGCCGGTGACCACCCATCCAGCGGGCAGCGGCCACGGAATCCATAGCGGGGTCGTCCCCTGAGCCGCGTGCGCGCGCTCGATCTCCATGCAGTCGGCGTTGGGTTTGGCCACCGGTTGCAACGGCGGCACCGGGCCGTGCGCCTCGCACTGCCACGCGCTCGACCACAGGTTGGGCGCGCGCAGCGCGCCCCCGCAACGCGGGCAGCTCGGCTCCGCTTTCACAGCTTCGACGGTGTCGCTTTTGCGCGGTTCCCGTCAAGACCGCCCGACAAGTGCAACGGACGGTTAAGGGTCACTCGCCCGCTTCGAGCTCAAGCTCAAGCTGTTCTTCGGTCGGCCCGGTTTCCCGCAGCACGTCGCCGACCAGGGCGGGCGTGGAGATGACGGACGGCGGTGGCGCGTCACGGCCCTCGACCTCGGCCAGCCGGACGGCGGCCAGGTAGGCCAACCTGACGGCCTGGATGACCAGCACCCGCCGAAGGCCGGCGCTGACCTCGCCGCGTTCGTGCGCGACCGCCGCCAGCCGGCTGATCGTCTCGCTGCGGCGGGCGATGCGGGTGTCGGGATGTCCCCGTTCGTCGCGAGCGGCGTCGGAGACAAGCGGAAATCGGTGTGACACCGGCAACGTGGCGACCCGCGACATCGGGGGGATCTTCTCGTTCAGGATCGCGTGGAACCGGGACTGCTCGATGGCGTGCACGTAGGCGCTGTACTCGCACTCATCGAGGCGGCGTTTCGCGTCTCGGTCGTTTGACGGCGCGGCCTGCAACTCCCACAACGGCCACAGCTCGAGCTCGGCGACTTCGAACACGTCGAGGATGCGCATGGCGACCGCGTCGGTGCGCTGGTTGGTCAGATGCCGCCGGACCCGCACCCGCAACTGCTCGTTGGTCTGACCGACGTAAATCGGCTCGCCGTCGTAGTCGAAGAACGCGTAGACGCCCCATTTCGCGTTGGCGATCACCCGGCCCGCGTCGTCATGCGCGGACAGCGCGTCGTCGAGCCGGTCGCGAAACTGGCGAACGATCGGGGCGGGGTGGTCGCGCAGCGGCACGCGACGTGGGCGAGCGGCAAACGGGTCAGGCATCGACCAATACTCTCGCCCGGTCGAGATCGACCGAGGGGGTCGGCGCTGTCGCGGACAGCAGCGGCCGCAGGTAGTGCCGCGCGATCCAGCTGATGCCGGGAACGCACACCGCGTCGCCGAACCCGAACAGCGCCTGGTTCGACGACACCGAGCTGAATTGATAGCCGTCGGCCACGCCCATCAGCCGGGCGTACTCGCGAGCCGTCATCCACCGCACGCGCACCTTGCCGCGGCCGAGCCGCACGAGCGCCTGCCGGCTCGAACCGCCGCGCGCCGTGCGCAGGCAACCCGAGACGTCGTCGGGCCGAATCTCCCACACCGCCCGACCGTTTCTGGTCCGCCGGTAGGCGGTGCGCCACGACGTCGCCCGCCGGTCGCGCAAGGCGGCGAACCGGTGCGCCTGCACCGGCGACAACGACGCCACGAGGTCGGCCACCCGGTCGGCGTCCCACCAGCGCGGATCCGACTCCGGCAGCGCCTCGACAACGCGCGCCAGCCCGCTGGTCAGCAGCTCGGGCGGGGTGGGAAGCGCGGCGGTGTGCGTGCGCAGGCCGGGATCGTCGAGCGCGGCCCGAAGGAACGCCGGACGCAGGGCGCTGTCGCCGCCGAGCACGTCAGCCGGTGGGTGCTGCGCCCCGACCAAGAACAGCCGCGGTCTGGACTGCGGCACGAAGCGACGCGCGTCGAGGACCAGCGCGTCGACGCTGTAGCCGAGCCGGTTGAGATCGGCCACCGCGGCCCGCAGGTCGAGACCTCCGTGCGAGGTGGCGAACGCGACGACGTTCTCCAGCATGACGACGCGCGGGCGGCGCGCGCCCATCTCGTCGAGCACCCGGGTGAAGTGCCAGAACGTGCCCGAGTGCGAGCCGGCCAGACCGCGGCGCCACCCGGCGAGGGAAAGGTCGACGCAAGGGAAAGACGCGGTCGCCAGATCGACGTCCGGAATGTCGGCGCCGTGCACGCGGGCGATGTCGGCGAGCACGAAGTGGGCGTCGTCGTCGGGAAAGTTCTCGGTGTAGAGCGACTGCTTCGTCGGCTCGATGTCATTCGCCCAAGCCACCCCGATGCCAGCCGCCTCGAGCCCTAACCGGACCAGGCCGATTCCAGCGAAGAATTCGGCTGCTCTCAGGGTCGGCGCGCTCACACGTCGCAACTTAGCGGCACCCCCGGACAACGTCGCCGCGGCACGCGGGAAGCGGCGAGCGTGCGGGCGGCCGCGTTGACACCTGTGTCGGTGAACACGCGGTCTCGCGCGCTGGCCGACACAACTCGGGCGGCGCGAGGTTGGACTTAGGGTCGGCGTATGCGAGAGGTCGCCGCGGTCGGCGCGATCGCCATCGACTCGGGCCGCATCCTGTTGATCCGGCGCGGCCACGCGCCGTCACTCGGGCTGTGGTCGGTGCCCGGCGGCCGGGTCGAGCCCGGGGAGGACGACGCTGACGCGGTCCGCCGCGAGGTGGCCGAGGAGACCGGCCTCGACGTCGAGGTCGGCCCGCTGGCGGGAGAGGTGCTGCGCCCGGGCGTGGGCGACGTCGTCTACCGCATCCGCGACTACCTGGTGACCGTCGTGAGTGGCGAACCGGTCGCCGGCGACGACGCGGACGACGTGGCGTGGGTGCCCATCGACCAACTGGGCGAGCGCGACTTGACCGACGGACTGCTCCAAGCGCTGCGCGGCTGGTCGGTGCTTCCGTGACAATGTGACGGGAAGGTAAGCACACGAGACGAGGTGCGGCATGAGCGCGACCGGCGCAGCGACAGATCGTCGGTCACCCACGCTTGAAGAGGTCGCCGCGCACGCCGGCGTCTCGCGGGCGACGGTGTCGCGCGTCGTCAACGACTCGCCGAAGGTGAGCGCGGAGGCGAAGGCCGCGGTCGAGCGGTCGATCCAGGCGCTCAGTTACGTCCCGAACCGGGCGGCCCGCTCACTGGTCACCCGCCGCACCGACGCGATCGCGTTGGTCATCGCCGAGCGCGAGTCGCGGCTGTTCGCCGACCCGGTGCTGGCGGGCATGGTCACCGGCATCGCGGCCGAGTTGGCCAACACCGACTACATGTTCGTGCTCGTGACCGCGCAAGGCGACGAGGGCCGCATCGCCAACTACATCCGCAACCGGCACGCTGACGGCGTCATCTTGATGTCGTTGCACGGCGACGACGGTCTGCTGAGCTTGGTCGAACGCCAGCACATGCCCGCTGTCTTGAGCGGCCGCCCACTGTCCAACCACGTCATTCCGTACGTCGACTCCGACAACCTCGGCGGCGCCCGCGCCGCCGTCGAATATCTGTTCGCGCACGGCCGTAAGCGGGTGGTCACCATCGCCGGCCCCGGCGAGATGTGCGCCGGCGTCGACCGGCTCGAGGGGTTCCGGCAAGGTCTGCCCGACGACGCGCGCAAGAACTGGCGCCGGCTGGTCGCGACTGGCAATTTCACCGAGGAGAGCGGTGAGGCGGCGATGCGGGAACTGCTCGAACGTCAGCCGCGCCTCGACGCCGTCTTCGCCGCAAACGACCTGATGGCCGCGGGCGCGCTTCGGGTGCTGAAGTCGATGGGCCGAAAAGTGCCGGACGACGTGGCGCTCGTCGGTTTCGACGACTCGCATGTGGCGCGGCACACCGACCCGCAGTTGACCAGCGTCCGGCAGCCGATCGAAGACCTCGGCCGCAACATGGCGCGGCTGATTCTGCAGCGGCTGCGCGACAGCACCGCCATCCCGGCGCCGGTCGTGCTGCCGACCGAGCTGGTGTTTCGCGAGTCGGCCTAGCGCCGGGTCAGCGTGGGGTCAGCGCGTCGACGTCGCTGATGTCGACGCCCTCACCGCGCACGCTCGGCGGCACCGCCACCGGCTCCGGCGGATCGGCGAAATCCATCCCAGCTTGGTGCGGGCCATACGCCGCCCGGGTGGGAACCCGCATTTGCGACGGCGGGATCACGCCGCTGTCGTCCATCTGTCGCAGCTCGTGGTGGGCCCGCACGGTGAGCACGTCGCCAAGCCGCCGACGCCACACCGTCAACTCCGGACTCGCCCGATGCGGCGCGCCGACGGCGTCGAACAACGCCTGATAGATCGCGCTTGCGGCGGCCACGGCTCGCCCGAGCTCGTGCTCGAGCCGGGCGTGAATATCGCGCCGCTCCGCGACGCTCGCCTGGCGCGACTGCGCCTCGACGAGCTGGTCTCCCAACCTCGAGACCTCGCGCATCGCGCTCGTGTAGTGCGACGCCAACTGCTCGTCGACGTGCGCCTTTCGACGCCGGAAGAGGCCTCGCCTGTTCACGCCCCCGCTCCTTTCACCCGCCGGACTGCCGACACAGTCCCGCCCAGGTCTTGCCCAGGCCAGCGGGTTTCACGCGCGCCGGAGCGCTTGCGCCGCCCATCCGGCGCAGAGCGATAACCTCCGCTACATGACCGAGCGCAGCGGGTCGCCGACCCGCGTCTTCATCGCGCGGCTGGCCGGTCTGGTCGTGTTCGACCCCAACGGCGACCAAGTCGGCCGGGTGCGCGATGTCGTCGTCATGCTGCGGCTCGGCAATCAACAGCCGCGGGTGCTTGGGCTCGTCGTCGAGGTGCTCCCCCGCCGTCCGATCTTCATCCCGATGACCCGGGTCACCGGCATCGAGTCCGGCGCCGTCATGACCACCGGCACCGTGAGCTTGCGCCGTTTCCAGCAGCGCGCCGCCGAGACCCTGGTGATCGGCGAGCTGCTCGACCGTTCGGTGACTCTGGTCGAAACCGGCGCGACCGCCACGGTCACCGACGTCGCCATGGAACGCACCCGCACCCGCGATTGGCTGCTCACAAAGGTCGCCGTCCGAACGCACGAAGGTGGGCGGGTGCGCCGCCGCGGCGTCACCCACGTCGTCGATTGGGACGGCGTGCGCGGGCTGTCGCTCAGCGAGAACGACCAGGGCGCCGCCAACCTGCTGGCCGCGTTTGACCAGCTGCGGCCCGCCGACCTCGCCGGCGTCATTCACGACCTGTCGGAGAAGCGCCGCGCGGAAGTCGCGGCGGCGCTCGACGACGAGCGGCTGGCCGACGTTCTCGAGGAGTTGCCCGAGGACGAGCAGGTCGAGATCTTGGCGACGCTGGAAAGTGAGCGGGCGGCCGACGTGCTCGAGGCCATGGGCCCGGACGACGCCGCCGACCTGCTCGCCGAGCTGTCCCAAGAAGAAGCCGAGCGGCTGCTCGCGCTGATGCAGCCGGAGGAAGCCGAGCCGGTGCGCCGGCTGCTCACCTATTCGGAGAACACCGCGGGCGGTCTGATGACCACCGAGCCGGTGATCTTGCCGCCGACCGCGACGGTGGCCGAGGCGCTCGCGCACGTCCGCAACCCCGACCTGTCACCGGCCACCGCGTCGCAGGTCTATGTGTGCCGGCCCCCGACCGACACCCCGACCGGCCGCTACCTCGGCATCGCGCATCTGCAGCGGTTGCTGCGCGAACCGCCCGCGACCTTGGTGAGCGCCGTCGTCGACACCGACATCGCGCCGCTCGGCCCCGAAGTGCCGCTGCACCAGATCACCAGCTACCTGGCCACGTACAACTTGGTGGCGGTGCCGGTCGTCGACGACGACGACCGGTTGCTCGGCGCGGTCACGGTCGACGACGTGCTTGACCACTTGCTCCCTGAAGGTTGGCGAGACTCCGACCAGGTGCCGACGGGACAGCCCGATGCCACGGGGTGAGGTCCGCCGGCCACGGCTTGACCAACCGGTCTCGCCGCGCCGGATCATGCTGCGCCCCGACTACGATCCCGAGGCCTTCGGCAAGCTGTCGGAGCGATTCGCGCGGTTCATGGGCACCGCGAAGTTCATCGTGGCGATGACCGTCTTCATCACGGTGTGGATCGTCTGGAACGTCTTGGTGCCGAACGGGTTCCGCTTCGACCAATACAGCAACAAGTTCACCTTGCTGACCTTGCTGCTGTCGTTGCAGGCGTCGTATGCGGCGCCACTCATCTTGCTCGCGCAAAACCGGCAGGCCGACCGCGACCGCGTGCAGTTCGAGGAAGACCGCAATCGCAACGAGCGCAACATCGCCGACACCGAGTACCTGACCCGCGAGGTGGCCGCGCTGCGAGTCGCGCTTGGCGAAGTGGCCACCCGCGACTTCGTCCGCGGCGAGCTCCAGCGATTGCTCGAGGAGCTTGACGATCGGCGCGAGGGCGGCGATTCCGCGAAGGCCGACGCGCACGCCGACGATTAGCGATCGCCCTGGGTTATTCGCCCGTGGCGGGGTAACGACTCGCCATGGTCACCCTCGGCTCGGTCCCTGCCCGTCGCCGCTGGAGGCTGACCGCGGCCGCGCTCGCCGTCATCGGCGGCGCCGTGCTCGGCGTCGCGATGGCTGACGCGAGCGCGGCCATTGTGCGGTCACTCCTGCTGTGCGGCGGAGTCGCGGCGATCGGGCTGCGCGGCTTTCAGACGGCCCGCTCCCGCGTCAGCGAGAGCCGCGAAGCTCGGCAAGCGCGGCCTGCTTGGCTTCGGCGAATTTCGCGCCGAGCTCGTCAAGCTGCTGCGGTGTCGCCTTATCCGCGAACTTCGGCAGGATCAACTGCTCCTCTTCTTCAACATGGTGGCGAACCTCGCCGATGATGGCGGCCAGGATGCCGTCGGCGCCGGGCGCGTCTGAGTCCTCCGCCAACACCTGCTTCAGCATTTCCTCGACGTGGTGGTGCTCCTCGAGCCCGTCGTCCACGTCTTCGGCTTCCCCAGGGGCAATTTGCTTGATCGCCGGATAGACGACCTGCTCCTCGGCCTTCGAGTGCGGGATGAGCAGCTCGGCGACTTGCTCGATCAGCGGCTTCACATCGCCGTCCGCCGCCTCGATGGAGCTGAAGACCTCTTCGAGTTGGCGGTGATCGTTCTCGATCAGGGTGACTACGTCGGGCACGGGGATCCCTTTCTAGAGACGACAGCGTGGAAACTCCCAGCGCCAGAGCGCCGGCGAGTTTCCACGCTGATGAGAGAGTCTTGCTATTCCTTGCCGCTCTTCATGTGGTCGCGGACCTTGTCGAGCATCGCGGCGAAAGGCCCGGCCAAGTAATTCGCCGTCGTCGACTTCGCCGACGGGTGTGGATGCGTCGGCGCCATCTTCTCCGCCATCTTGATCCGCTTGCCCATCTTCTTCAGCTCGTCAGGCGTCTTCGACGCGCGGATGCCGGGGAACTCCTCATGCTCCTCGTGTTCCGCATGCGCCAGCACAGACTTCTTGAATTCCAAGAACTTCGGCATGAACTCCGACGACGTGCAGCCGAGCTTTTCCAGGTTGGCCAGCACTTCCTTGGCCTCGTTCTCCTCTTCCATTCGCGCGTCGGCGACCGCGTCGCCGTTCGGGACGTCGGAGCGAGTGACCGGCCGCAGCACCTCTTCCTCTGCGGTCTCGTGCACCGCGAGCAACGCCCGCAGATGATCGAACTCCCGCTGCTGCGCCTCTCCCTCGCTGCTCTCCACGAGCGCGAACAGTTGCTTGATCTGATTGTGCTGGGCAAGAAGGATGTCGATCGCGTCAGCGTTCTCGTTGACGGTGTCGGCGATGTCTCCTGCGCTCATGGGCGAGCCTCCTTGGGGTCGATCGCAGGTGGTTCGTTCCGTGTCCACCGGTGCTTGGTTGGGTACCGTCCGCGACACCGCGCAAAACCTCGCTGGTGCTGTTGATCGCTGCCCAAGGAGCCGTCCATGCTGCACATCGTCAACCCCTCGACCGGCGCCACCGTCGGCGAGATCGAGGAGAGCTCGGACGCCGCGGTCGCGTCGGCGGTGGGAGCGGCCCGAATCGCGTTCCCCTCTTGGCGGTCGACGCCCTCGGCCGATCGAGCCGCCGCGTTGGGCCGCATCGCGACCGCGATCGAGGCCGACGCGGGCGCGCTCGCAGCGCTGAACGCACGCGAGACCGGCAAGCTGATTGGCGACGCCCGGGGCGGCGTGGCCGCGGCCGTCGCGACCATCCGGCAGTACGCAGAACTCGGGCCGCTACACCGGGGAAAGTCGTTGAACGGCGGCTGGAGCGCGACCGACCTCATGGTCAACGAGCCGCTCGGCGTCGCCGCGGTGATCACACCGTGGAATGACCCGGTCGCGGCGTCGGCAGGGTTGTTGGCGGCCGCGCTCGTCACCGGCAACACCGCGGTCTACAAGCCGTCCGAACGCGCGCCGCATGTCGGCGCCGCGCTCGCCGCGCACTTCTCCCGCGAGCTGCCGGACGACGTGCTGCACGTCGTCCAAGGCGGCGCCGCCGTGGGGGCCCGGCTCGTCGAAGACGCCGGCGTCGACGTGATAGCGCACGTCGGTTCAACGGCGGCCGGTCGTTCGATCGCGGCCGCCGCGGCGCGGACCGGTGCGAAGGCGATATTGGAAAACGGCGGCAACGACGCGTTGATCGTCGACGCTCCGGGCGACGTCGAGTTGACCGCGTGGGCAGAATGGGCCGCCGATCAAGCGGCGCTGGGCGCGTTCGCGAACGCCGGTCAGATCTGCACGTCTGTCGAGCGGATCTACGTGCTGCGCGCGGTGGCTGACGCGTTCGTCGACGCGCTCGTAGGGCGCGCGCTCGCGTTGCGTCCGGCTGACGCGATGGACGAGAGCGCGAAGCTTGGCCCCTTGGTCGATCTACGACACCGCGACCACGTGCACTCGCATGTCACCGACGCGGTGGCCGCCGGCGCCAAAGCCCTCGCCGGCGGGGTGATTCCCGACGGCCCGGGCGCCTTTTATCCGGCGACCGTGCTGCTCGACGAGACCTGTGACTCTCGCGTTTGGCGGGAGGAGAGCTTCGGACCAATCGCGCCGGTGCACGTCGTCGATCACTTCGACCGCGCTCTGCTGGCCGCGAACGACAGTGCGTATGGCCTGGCGGCGTCCGTGCTCACGTCGTCCATGCAACACGCGCAACGCGCGTGGCGTGAACTCGACGTGGCGACCGTCAAGGTCAACGCGGTCTTTGGGGGCGCGCCTGGTGGTGCCGCGCAGCCCAGAAACGCGAGCGGGCAAGGCTTCGGCTACGGGCCGGAACTGCTCGGTGAGTTCAGCCAGGTGAAGGTGGTGCACCTGTCTAGCGCGCCACCGCGACCTTCCGGAAGGTGAGCCGACCTATCGCAGTAAGGCGAGTCTTTCGGCCACATAGGTAGAAGCGCCTTCCCTCCAGGTTTCTGGCCGCATCCCACGGAAAAGCGGCGAGTACCAAAACGGTGGCCTGGAGGATTCATGCGCGTGCTCGGCATCAACGCCGTGTTCCACGACCCGGCGGCGGCGATTGTCGTCGACGGCGAGATTGTCGCCGCGGCCGAGGAGGAGCGCTTCTCACGGCGAAAGCACGGCAAGCGCCCGGTCGCCTTCAGCACGTGGGAGTTGCCTGAGCTTTCGGCGGCGTGGTGCTTGAAGCAAGCCGGCCTCACCGCGTCCGACGTCGACGCGGTCGCGTACTCCTACGACCCGCGGCTGGTGCGGCCGGCGGACACGCTCGGCTTGAACGACCCCTGGGATCACCTGCGCACCATGTACGCGAGCCGCGCGCCAGAGTTCCTCGCCACCGCGCTACCCGGGTTAGACGCCGGGGCGGTGACGTTCGTGCCGCATCACATCGCGCACGCCGCGTCAGCCGGGCTCGCGGCGCCGATGCGCGACTCGAGCGTGCTGGTGGTGGACGGCCGCGGCGAGGCGTGGTCGCATTTGGCCGGGCGCTACCGCGACGGCAACCTCGAGGTGCTCGCCACGCAGTCATTGCCGCACTCGCTAGGTTTGCTTTACGAGGATCTCACCGAGCACCTCGGGTTCTTGCGGTCCAGCGACGAGTACAAGGTGATGGCGCTGGCCTCGTACGGAAAGCCGCGGTTCGCGCGCGAGATGGCGGAGGCGATCCGGACCACGGGCGACGGCGGCTTCGAGGTCGCGCCCATCGAGTGGTCGACGTTGACGAAACCGCGCGCGTCGACCGCGGAGTGGACCAGCGAACACGCCGACCTGGCCTGCAGCGTCCAACGCCGACTCGAAGAAGTGCTGCTGGAGTTGGCGAATTGGCTGCACGCGCAAACCGGCGACCGCGCGCTGACGATGGCCGGCGGTGTCGCGTTGAACTGCGTCGCCAACTCGCGCATCGCACGCGAGGGTCCGTTCGAGCAGGTGTGGGTGCAGCCGGCGGCCGGTGACGCGGGCACCGCGCTCGGCGGCGCGCTGCACGTGGCGCAGGCGGCTGGCGACCGGGTGCGACCGATGCCGGGCGCCGATCTCGGCCGCGAATGGAGCGACGACGACCTGCGCGCCTGGCTGACCACGGCCAAGGTGCCGTTCTCGCAACCGGCCGACGTCGCGGAGGAAATCGCCGAGGCGCTCGCGTCGGACTGTGTGGTGGCGTGGTTCCAGGGCCGAAGCGAATACGGCCCGCGGGCACTCGGTCACCGCTCGCTGCTCGCGCATCCCGGCCACGCGCGCAACCTCGAACGGCTGAACGACGTCAAGGGTCGCGAGCAGTTCCGGCCGATCGCGCCGATGGTGCTCGCCGAGCGCGCCACGGAGATCTTCGCCGGCCCGATGCCGAGCCCGTACATGCTTTTCGTGCATGACGTCGCGCCAGCGTGGCGGGACCGGATTCCCGCGGTGGTGCACGTCGACGGCACCGCGCGAATCCAGACCGTCGACCGCGCGACCGAGCCCTTGATGGCAAGGGTGTTGGAGGCTTTCGAACGCCGCACCGGCCTGCCGGTCGTCGTCAACACCAGTCTCAACACCGCCGGCCGCCCGATGGTCGATGACCCGCGCGACGCCTTGGAATGCTTCGGCTCGACGCCGGTCGACGTGCTTGCTATCGGGCCGTTCATCGTGTCGCGCAAGGGTTGGCAGGCCGCATGAGCGATCTGCGTGACGTCACGATCGTGACGCCGACGATCGGCCGCCCGAGTCTGCAGGCGCTGCTCGACGCGCTTGCCATGAACGACGGACCGCTGCCGCGGGAAATCGTGCTGGTCGACGATCGGCGGGCGTCGGGCGGACTCAACGTGGCGATTCCACCGGCGCTGTCCTCCATCGTTCGCGTCGTGCGCGGTCGAGGAGCCGGCCCTGCGGCGGCCCGCAACGACGGTTGGCGCTCAGCGCTCACGGCGTGGATCGCGTTCTTGGACGACGATGTGTCGCCGCCGTCGAGCTGGCTCGCCGATCTCGCGGCCGACCTCGAGACCGCGACCAAGCACGACGCCTCCGCGAGCGCGGGCCGGATCGTGGTGCCGCTGCCGAGCGACCGGAAGCCGACCGACTGGGAGCGCAACGTCGCGGGCTTGCAGAACGCGCGTTGGGCGACCGCCGACATGGCGTTTCGGCGAGCGGCGTTGATCGACGTCGCGGGATTCGACGAGCGGTTCCCTCGCGCGTACCGGGAAGACGCCGACCTCGCGCTGCGGCTGCGCAAGGCTGGTCATCGGCTCACTGTCGGCAATCGGTTCATCGAGCACCCGGTGCGGCCGGCGAGTCGCTTCGTCAGCCTGAAACTCCAGCGGGGCAACGCGGACGACGCGTTGATGCGCGCGTTGCATGGTCGGCAGTGGCGAGACGACGCCGAAGTGTTTCCCGGACGACGTCGCGCGCACGCGGCCACGACCGTGCTCGGCGCGGCGGCGATCGGG
>Ga0187809_10000394_pt1 | contig 24023 bp, 17 predicted proteins | sample NC_wetland_sal_i_8_FD_132415 | JGI IMG/M metagenome (GOLD analysis project Ga0187809, IMG submission 132415) | Wetland sediment microbial communities from Neuse River Estuary, North Carolina, USA - ASW_4 | ecosystem: Environmental > Aquatic > Freshwater > Wetlands > Sediment | place: USA: North...
GGCCAGGTACCGGGTGCGGCCGCCCAGCAGCAGCTCGATCTCAATCGGGCCACGCAGGCCGGTGAACAGGGTGGGCGGCACCAGCGCGCTGCCTTTGGTCCAGCGGTGGCCGGCGCTTGGCTCATCGTCCCCGGCTGAGTCCGGCTCGAAGCTGTGGAACCCCTCGGCCAGCAGCGGATCAGCCGCCTCGATCAGCCGGACCCCCGCGCCCTGCCGCAGGACGATCCGGCGCACTGCCACGCCGAGGGAACGGAAGTCCCGCACCAGGCCAAGCTCCGCCGGCACCGAGTCTCGCGACTCGATCCGCACGTCACCCGGGCAGTCGGTCAGCCGGAACACGTAGGCCTGGTGATCCCGCTTGATCGGATCGATCCGCTGGCCGTCCACCAGCAGATGCAGGTTGGGATCGTCGGTCAGCGGCGGCAGCCGGCGGGGGCCGGAGCGGTCCAACAGCCGCCGCCACACCGAATCCACCAGCGGTCCCCCGGTCAGCACCGGGGCACAGGGCGGCAGCGGCGGCAGGTGCCAGCCCGAATTCGCATTGCGGAACAGCCAGCGGTTGCCGTCGTCGCGGTAGCTTTCCGCCGGCGCGCCGTTCGCCAGCAGCACGTCGTGGGTCTCCAGTTCGACGTGATACAGCGAGACCTCCTGCGCCCGGTCGTCCCAGCAGATCGACCGGTGGTTCACCAGGAACTCCACCGGGATCAGCGCGCCGTCCAACAGCAGGGAGTGGCCTTTGGTGACCCGCAGATCGCGGTCCGGCACGTTGTGTGCCAGCGCATGGCGGGCCACCGTCACCGGGGTTGCGTCGCCGCGCCTGCCGCGCGTTGCCAGGACGCGCCCCTGGCCGATCCAGGTGATCTGCCGCACCGCGCCGCTCGCCGTCAGCACCGCGTCGCCCGCCGAAAGGTTCTCGACCGGCACATTGCCGTCCGGCGTGCGGATCAGCGTGCCGGCGCAGAAGCACAGCGTGGTCAGGGTGCTGGTCGCGGGTGCGTTGCTCGCCGCGCCGTCGTTCACCGACCAGCTGATGGTGCGGCTGGTATCGGTGTTGCCGTTGGTGGGATCGCCGCTGAAGCTGTAGCCGACCGATTGCAGCGCGCTCTGATAGGCCGCGACGCCGGCGGTGCCGGTCAGGGTCAACAGGCCATGGCTGTAGGTGTGGGTGATGCCGTTCTGATCGGTGAAGTTCAGCGTGTCGCCGTTGAGGTAGCCGCTGCTGATCGACACCGTGGCGCCGATCAGGTTGCCGCCGCTGTCCGGGTCGCTGACCGTCAGCGAGCCGTCCAGCACGAGCGTCCCGCTGTTTTCCGGATAGGTGACCGAGCTACCCGCGACCACCGTTGGCGCCACGTGCACGGTGTTCAGCGTGCTGCTGCCACCACCCGAGGCGACACCATCGTTCACCGACCAGCCGATGCTGCGGCTGGTATGGCTGCCGCCACCGGTCGGATCGCCGTTGCTCGGCGAGAAGCTGTACTGGATGGAGTCCAGCGCGGTCTGATAGGTGCCGATGCTGGCGCTGCCGGTCAGTGTCAGCGTGCCGTTGTTGAATCCGGTGGTCAGGCCGCCCGGCGTGACAACGGACAGGGTATCGCCGCTGATGAAGCCGCCGAGCGTCACGGTCGCGCTGTTCAGCACGCCGCTGCTGTCGGGGTCGCTGAGGCCGATCGAGCCGTTCAGCGTGACCGCTGACCCGCCGCCGTTGAAGGTCGTGGTGCCGGTGGCGCTGACGGTCGGCGAGGCGTGCACCAGGTTCAGCGTGCTCGTCACCGAACTGGAGGCCAGCACGCCGTCGTTCACCGACCAGCTGATGCTGCGGCTGGTATGGCTGCCGCCTCCGGTCGGATCGCCGTTGCTCGGGGAGAAGCTGTAGGTGATCGAGTCCAGCGCGGCCTGGTAGCTGGCGACGCTCGCCGTGCCGGACAGGGTCAGCGTGCCGTTGCTGTTGCTGCCGGTAATGCTGGCCGTGTTGGTGAAGTTCAGCTGGTCGCCGCTGATCGACCCGCCAATGACGATGGTGGCGCTGCTGATCGTGCTGCTCGACGGGTCGCTCACGGTCAGACTGCCGTCCAGCGTCACGGCGCTGCCGCCGCCGGTGAAGCTGACCGTGGTGCCGGCCGTCACCACCGGATTGGTGTGCACCTGCACGGTGCTCGTGGTGGTGGTGCTGAGCACCACGCCATCATTCACCGTCCAGCTCAGCGTGCGCGGCGTGGCGGTCTGGCTGGTGCTGCGGAAGCTGACCGCGTCGAACGCGGATTGGTAGTCCGCCGCACTGGCCACGCCGGACAGCGTCAGCGTGCCGTTGCTGAAGCTGCCGGTGATCGTGCCGCCGTCGCCGAAAACCTTGGCGCTGCCTCCGTTGTAGCTCAGCGTATCGCCGCTCAGTACGCCGGAGATGGTTGCGCTGGCTTCCAGCTGGCCGGACTGGTCGGTGACGGTGGCTGTTGCGTCGGCGGTGACGGCTGCGCCGCCGGTGATCGCGGTGACGGTGCCGCTGGTGCCGATGACTGGCTGGGACAGCAGTGCAAGCTGTGACGGCGCGGTGTTGTGGGCGGCAGCCGTGCCAACGATGGAGTCCATCGACTCCACCGCCGTCAGGGACGAACCACCGCTCAAACTGCCGGCGAACACGGTGGCGTAGCTGCTGCCGCTGGAGCCGAGGACGTAGAGCAGGTTGTTCGCCGGATCGATCGCGACGTCGGTGGGCTGGAAGGCGCCGGAGCCGCTATACAGAGTGTTAACCGAACCGATACTTGCGCTCGCCGAACTGCCCGACCCGCTCACGTTGAAGGAGAGGCTGAAGATGGCATTGGCGGTGCTGCTCGCAGCGGTATTGTCGACGGTGGCGAGATAAAGCTTATGTGTCGCCTGGTTCACCGCCATGCCCTGCATGAGGGAATACTGATCGCCGGCCAGCAGCGAGGAAACCGTGCCAAGAGAGGTGATTGAGCCGGTGGTCAGATTGGCCACGTCCAGGTTGAAGACGTGGGGATAGCCCAGGTTGTTCGCGTCGATCTGGGAATCATCGAAGAACAGCAGATTGTCCGCGGTATCGAGCGCCAGGTAGCGCGGCGCGGTGAGGCTGTTGACGGCGGGCGTGAGCCGGACTTCCGAAGGCGAACCGCTGTTGATGTTGATCGAAAAGATGCCGGTGTCGGCGGCGACGACATTGCCATTGAGATCCAGGGCCTCCTGGGTGAAATAGAGAGTCCCGGTCAGCGCATTGAGCGCGAGTCCGCCAACCGCTATCGCCGTGTCGGCAGGGCTGTTGAGATCCTCGAACGGCAGCGTGTAGAACGTGCTGACGGTACCGGTCGAGCTCAGGTTCCCCTTCTGGATCGTGATGGCATACGGTGACGCTTCTGTATCCACCGCAACGAAATATTCGTTCAATGCCGTGTCCACGACGAGCCCGGTGGATCTCGCGATCAGGCCGTGGGCATTGCTCTGGCTGGCATCCGCCAGGTCGATCGCGCTGCCGCTGACGAAACTGGAACCGCTGACCCCGATCTGCTCGATGCGATCTTCGGCCGTTGAGTTGGACTGGCCGTTGCCGGATGCGAACACGATCTGAGCGGTCGCGGTGCTCAGAACATCCGGATAGGCCGACATCGCCGTCGCGGTGAAGGGGCTGGACACATCGACAGTGCCGACATCGACGTTCAGCGTCCAGTTGCCGCCTTCCGCCGACGCGCCGACCAGGTGCGACGACGCGGCGACGTTGGCGCCGCCCGCCGCTTGCGACAATTGCCGCAGGAAGGCGGTCCCGGCGGCGTCCTGCGCCACGTCGCACCCGTACAGCTGCAGGTCGCCGCCCGGCTGCAACGCCGAACCGATCGCCGCAAGCTGCGCCTGGTATTGCCCGATGGTGGCACTGCTCAGCTGGGCGCTGCCCAGCTGCAGCATGCCGTCGGAACCGTGCGCCACCAGGCCGATCGCGGCGAGACCGGAGATGTGGTGGCTGGCGAGCCAGGCGGCGATCTGCTGCACGCCGTCGCGCGCCGGATCCAGGACCACCGCCGCCACACCGGCTGCGACGCCGTCTGCCAACAGCCGCGCGTCAGGAATGTCGCCCTCGATGAACACCACCTGGCGCAGCGGCGCCGGCGCATCGGCCTGCGGCTGCGGGGCTGTATCGCCTTGTATCGCAAACGGCTCGCCGGGCTGGACCCAGGCTGCCGCCGCGCCCACCATGCCGAAGGCCCAACCGAGATTGCCGGCCTGATCGTCCTGGGTGGCCGACACGACACCACCCCAGTTTTGTGATCCGGACATGGAACGACTCCTCCGTTGGGGCACAGGGAATGACACGGCGGCACAGGTGCCGGCAACAAATTTGAATCAATCCGATACACGCCTCCATGGCATCATGATTCTTGACGCCGAAATAACGCTTGCATGGGCGATATTCGCCCGCTACTCTGAATTCATAAAATCGGCTGGTACGCGTAGTAATGGAATGGTCGGACACCGCACAGCGGCGGCGGCCGTAAGGGTGCGTGGCATGCGTTTCAGGCACCTCGCGATACCGCGGGCGTCGCTCGGCAGGGGAAGGTAGTTTGCAGTGGCACAGCCCTATATCGGTCAGATCATTGCCGTCGGCTTCAACTACACTCCGGTCAACTGGCTGGCGTGTGATGGCACGCTGTACAACATATCCGACTATGATGCGCTGTACGTCCTGATCGGCACCACCTACGGCGGCAACGGCACCTCCAACTTCGCCGTCCCTGACCTGCGCGGCCGCGCCGCGCTCGGGATGGGGCAGGGCAGCCGCCTCTCCAATTACCTGCTGGGCCAGCGTAGCGGAGCCGAGGCGGTCACGCTGATCGCCAATCAGATCGGCGCGCACGCCCACGCTCTGCACGCCTCGGCACAAGACGCGACTTCGACCACACCCGGCACCAGCCTCGTGCTTGCAAAGGGTACCGAGCAGAACATCAACGTCTATGGCGATGCCGCTGCCACCACGGCCTTGTCCCCCGCTGCGATCACCGCATCTCCCGGCGGCGGGCAGCCGCACGAAAATCGTCAGCCGTCCCTCGCCATCCAGTACATCATCTGCGCTTCAGGACTTTTCCCGCAGCAATCCTGAGATCGCTGCCGCATCGCCAGCCTCACACTGCCAGGGAGACACGCATGTCGGAGCCTTTCCTCGGACAGATCACGTTGTTCGGCTTCAGCTTCCCGCCGAGGAATTGGGCTGACTGCGCCGGCCAGCTGATGTCGATCAATCAAAACGTCGCATTGTTCTCACTGCTCGGCACCAATTTCGGCGGTGACGGCCGCGTCACCTTCGGTTTGCCGGACCTGCGCGGCCGCGTTGCCATTGGCCAGGGGCAGGGACCCGGCCTGACTTCCTACAGCCTCGGCGAGGATGTGGGCGTCGAGACGGTGCCACTGACTCCGGCCAGTTCGCCCGCCCATTCGCACAGTCTCAATGGCACGACCAACCACGGTTCGGTCAATACGCCGGCCGGCAAGGTGCCGGCGACGCCGGTGACCGGCAGGGGGGCCGAGGCCAGCGTTGGCAAGATCTATAATCCCGGCACAGCAGATACCAAGCTGGCCAACACCTCGATCGTGCCGGCCGGCGGGGGGCAGGCGCACAACAACATGCAGCCATACCTGACGTTGCGCTACTGCATTGCGTTGCAGGGGATCTTCCCACCACGCAACTAGCACGCAGTGTCGCCGGCATCGAGGCATTCTGGGAGCATTCGGCATGGCCGACGCGTATATCGGGCAGATTGAGATCTTCGCATTCGGCTTCGCGCCGCGGAACTGGGCCCTTTGCGCCGGACAGTTGCTGGCCATCTCCCAGAACCAGGCACTGTTCTCCTTGTTGGGCACCACCTATGGCGGCGACGGCATACGCAGCTTTGCATTGCCCGACCTGCGCGGACGGCTGCCGATTGGCCAGGGGGCCGGTCCAGGCCTGACTGCCCGCACCGAGGGGGAAGCCGGCGGTGAGGAGACCCATACGCTGTTGCTTGCCGAAACACCGCCGCACACCCACGGCGTGGCGGCAATCGCCAACGTCGATGCCAGCAAAAGCGTGCCCACGCCCGGCAGCACCGTCATCCTGTCAACCACGTCGGGCAAACTAAGCAATGGGGATGTCGTCGACGTGAAACTCTACGGCGCCGATGCCAACCCCGACCAGACGCTGGCTCCGGCGGCCATCGGCAACACCGGCGGGCAACCGCACAGCAACATGATGCCGTACCTAGGCATCAATTTCTGCATCTGCCTCAACGGGATCTTTCCTTCGCGCAACTGAGCGCCCCGGTGCTGCCGCTCAGTTGAACACCGCCTGATACTCCTGCCGGCCTGCCGCCACCGTGTGGATCGGCATGACGTAAAGCTCCACCGCGGGCCCATCGGCAATCTCCGCCCGGTACAGCCCCTCCGGAAGCACGTCCCCGGCAGGACCGTGGAACACCAGCGTGAAGGGGACACGCGCCGATCCCGGCATGCTGGAGCGCGGCTGCACCTCCACGGCGGCCAGGCGCAAGGCCGACCCCCAGCCTGGAAAGCGGAATTGCCGGCCGACATGCGGGACGAAGTCCGCATCACGCAACGGATCATTCATGCGGCCTCTCCTTCCTGCGCCGTGGCTTGGCGAGTCCCAGGTTTCCGGGCTTTATAGCCGCCAGCGCGCACCGCGTTAAGGAGATCTGCGCTTGGATCAAACGTTGACGCTGCAAACCGCTCGCGGCGCCGTGTTGCTGCGAGGCGAGCGGCCCGAGGATGCGGACTTCCTGTATCGCCTGTTCCGCAGCCACATGCTGCGCGAACTGGCGCTGATGCCAGTGGATGACACCACGCGGGAGTCGCTGGTCCGCATGCAATTCACGGCGCAGACCGAGAGCTACCGCACGCATTACCCCGCCGCGCGCTTCGACATCATCGAACATGACGGCGCCGCCTGCGGACGCATCGTGGTGGACGATGACGCGACGGAGGCCTGCATCGTCGATTTCGCGCTGCTGCCGGAGTATCGCGGCGCCGGGCTGGGTACCAGCATCATGGCCGCCATGCTGGCGCGTCTCGCCGGCCGGAAGCGGCCGGTGCGCTGCAAGGTGTTGTGCAACAATGAGGCCTCACTGCGCATGTGCCTGCGCGTGGGCTTCGTGCAGACCGGCGGCGAACTGCCCTTTCTGCAACTGGAATGGACGCCGCCGGACATGGTGCAGGCCGGAGAAGGCGGGGACGCAGTGGGGAGCGCATCGGGACGTGCAGCGGGGGGTGCAGTCGGAGGCGCAGCATGATCGATGCGGAGCTGCTCGGCGAGGCCGCCGCATTGCTGGACGCCGCGCGGGCGCGCGGTGTCGCGCTGGCCACCGCCGAAAGCCTCACCGGCGGGCTGATCGCCGCGACGCTGACCGCGATCGCGGGCTCCTCCGATGTGGTGGACCGCGGCTTCGTCACCTACTCGAACGCGGCGAAGCAGGAACTCCTCGGCGTGCCGGCGGAACTCATCCGGCAGCACGGCGCGGTAAGTGAACCGGTGGCACGGGCGATGGCGGCAGGCGCGCTGGCACGCTCGCGCGCGGGGATCGCGGTCGCGGTGACCGGAGTGGCCGGTCCCGGCGGCGGCACTGCGGAAAAGCCGGTCGGCCTGGTGTGGTTCGGCCTCGCGCAACGCGGCCAGCCGGTCGCCAGTGAGAGCCGCGTGTTCGCCGGCAACCGTACAGCGATCCGCGCCGCGACCGTGGCGCAGGCAATTGCCCTGATCCGCGCCCGCCTGTAGCAGGAACGCAAGCAGGATCGGGAGGCAGCATGGCCAGCTATGTCGGTGCAATCGACCAGGGCACCACGTCCACCCGCTTCATGGTGTTCGACCGTGCCGGCAATGTCGTGGCGCAGGCGCAGCGCGAGCACCGGCAGATATTTCCGCAGCCCGGCTGGGTGGAACACGACCCGTTGGAAATCCGCGGCAACACCCTGGCGGTGATCGCGGAGGCGCTGCGCGGCGCCGGGCTTTCCCCGCGCGATCTGGCCGCGGTGGGCATCACCAACCAGCGGGAGACCACGCTGCTGTGGGAGCGTGACACCGGCCGGCCGGTGCACAATGCGCTGGTCTGGCAGGACACGCGCACCGAGCCGCTGGTTGCGGCGTACGCGCGCGACGGCGGCCAGGACCGTTTCCGCGCAGAGACCGGCCTGCCGCTCGCCAGCTACTTCTCCGCACTGAAGCTGCAATGGCTGCTGGACAACGTGCCCGATGCGCGCCGCCGAGCGGAGGAGGGCGATCTGGTGTTCGGCACGGTCGATGCGTGGCTGATGTGGCACCTGACCGGCCAGCACGTCACCGACGTCACCAATGCCAGCCGCACGCAACTGATGCATCTCGACACGCTGGCCTGGGACGCGGCGCTGCTGTCGGCGTTCGGCATCCCCCGCGCGGTGCTGCCGGACATCGTGCCGTCCTCCGCGGTGTACGGCGAGGCCCGCGATCCGCTGCAAGGCATCCCCATCGCCGGCATACTCGGCGACCAGCAGGCCGCGCTGCTTGGCCAGGCCTGCTGCGAGCCGGGCGAGGCGAAGAACACCTACGGCACCGGCTGCTTCCTGCTGCTGCACACCGGCACCACGCCGAAGCCGTCGAGCCACGGCCTGGTCACCACGGTTGCGGGACAATTCGGCGACGCGCCTGCCACCTATGCGCTGGAAGGCTCCATCGCCGTTACCGGCGCGCTGGTGCAGTGGCTGCGCGACAATCTCGGCATGATCCGCAGCAGCGCGGAGGTGGAGCAACTGGCTGCCTCGGTCCCCGACAATGGCGGGGTGTATTTCGTGCCGGCGTTTTCCGGACTCTACGCGCCCTGGTGGCGTGCCGACGCGCGCGGCGTGATCTCCGGCCTGACCGGATTCGCCAACGCCGGCCACCTCGCCCGTGCCGCGCTGGAGGCCGCCGCGTACCAGACCTTGGATGTGGTGCGCGCCATGGAACAGGATTCCGGCATTCCGATGCGCACGCTGCGCGTCGATGGTGGCATGGTGGCGAACGAGTTGCTGATGCAGTTCCAGGCCGACGTGCTGAACGTCGATGTCGCACGTCCCGCCTGTATCGAAACCACCGCACTCGGCGCGGCCTACGCCGCCGGCCTTGCGGTCGGCTATTGGCACGGCCTGGACGACCTGCGCGCCAACTGGGCGGAGGCACGCCGCTGGTCGCCAGGCATTCCGAAGTCGCGGCGGAGCGAACTGATCGCCGGCTGGCACAAGGCGGTCGAGCGCTCGTTCAACTGGACCTAGCCGCCAAACCCGGTGGCACCGGGAATTAGCCGGAAATTGGAACCACGGATGAACACGGATGAACACGGATGTATACGGATGAGCATCGACGCCTTCCAGCGGGCCGGAGCGGCGTCCCGCGCTTCGGTGCAGTCAGGAATACAATAATCAGCTGCTGCGTCGGCTGGGTCGTCCCACGAACAAAGCGGCGTCACGCAGCATCCGTGTTCATCCGGGTTCATCCGTGGTTCCAAATTTCCTGCCTGCGTCCCAACCACTGGCAGTCCCCGGGCGAACTCGCCTAACGTGGCGCCGTCGCGTACAGGGAGGAACACGATGGCAGAAGCATCGACCGCCTTGCCGAAATCCATCGCCACCGTGTCGCTCAGCGGCACGCTCCCGGAAAAGCTGGAAGCCGCTGCCGCCATCGGCTTCGACGGCGTGGAGATATTCGAAAACGATCTGCTGACTTTCGACGGCTCGCCCGCGGAAATCCGCGCGCTGGCGCACAACCTCGGCCTGGAGATCACCTGCTTCCAGCCGTTCCGCGACTTCGAGGCAATGCCGGACCCGCAGCGCAGCCGCAACTTCGACCGCGCGGAACGCAAATTCGACGTCATGCAGGCGCTCGGCACCGATCTGCTGCTGGTGTGCAGCAATGTCAGTCCCGCTGTGCTGGATGACGACGCACGCGCAGCCGCCGACATGGCGGAACTCGGGGAGCGTGCCCAGCGCCGCGGCTTGCGCGTCGGCTACGAAGCACTGGCCTGGGGACGCCATGTCAACCGATGGCGGCACGCCTGGCAGATCGTGCAAGCGGCGAACCACCCGGCCCTCGGCTTGATCGTTGACAGTTTCCATACGCTGGCCGCCGGCGACGATCCGGCCGGCATCGCCGAAGTGCCGAGCGAAAAACTGTTCTTCGTGCAGCTCGCCGATGCGCCGAACCTGTCGATGGACGTGCTGTCCTGGAGCCGGCATTTCCGCAACTTCCCCGGCCAGGGCCAGCTCCCGGTTGCGGAATTCGTGCGCACGGTGCTGGCCGCCGGCTATCGCGGCCCGCTGTCGCTGGAAATCTTCAACGACGAGTTCCGCGCCGCGCCCGCCCGGCTGATCGCGCGCGACGGCCTGCGTTCGCTGCTGCTGGTTGAGGCGGAAGCCGGCCTCACCGCCTTGCCGCCATCGCCGCGTTTCGACGGCGTCGAGTTCCTGGAATTCGCCGTCGATGAGGAAACCGGCCGCCGGCTTGGCGAAATGCTGCGCGGACTGGGATTCCATTATGCCGGCCGGCACCGTTCCAAGTCGGTGGATTTGTTCCGCCAGGGACGCGCCAACCTGGTGCTGAACAGCGAGCAGGACAGCGCCGCATACGAGCACTTCCAGCTGCATGGGCCATCCGTGTGTGCGATGGCGCTGCGAGTGGACGATGCCGCTCGCGCCGTCGCGCGGGCGCAGGCGCTGCTGTCCCCCAAATGGCAGGAGCGTGTCGGCGAGGGCGAGCGCCGCATCCCGGCGCTGCGTGCGCCCGACGGCAGCCTGATCTACCTGGTGCAGCCGGACGCGTCCGGCCGCAGCATCTACGAGGACGATTTCCGCCTGTTCCCGGAAGCGCCGCCGCCGACGGCCGTGGACGGGATCGACCATGTCGCGCAGGCATTGCCGGCCGGCCGCATGGATAATTTCGTGCTGTTCTATCGCGCGGTGTTCGGTTTCGTGCCGGAGCAGTTGTGGGAAATCGCCGATCCCTACGGCCTGGTGCGCAGCCGCTCCATGGTCAGCCCGAATCGCAGCGTGCGCTTGCCGCTGAACATCTCGGAAAGCCGGGAAACCGCGACAGGGCGTTTCGTCACCACCTATGCCGGCGCCGGCGTGCATCACGTGGCGCTGCACACCAGCGACATCGCCCAGACCCTGGAGCAACTGCGCGCCCGCGGTGCGCGCACGCTGCCGATCCCGGCCAACTACTATGAGGACATCGCCGCGCGCTGGGGCCTGGACGACGATCGGCTGCGGGAACTGCAACGCCAGAACCTGCTCTACGACCGCGACGAATCCGGCGAGTACCTGCACGCCTACACCGACCCGTTCGATGACCGGTTCTTCTTCGAGTTCGTGCAGCGCATCGGCGGCTACCAGCAGTACGGCGCGGTGAACGCCGCGGTGCGGATGGCGGCGCAGGCGCAGCGCCGCCCCCGGCACTGACGACTGCCTTCCGCGCCGCGGGGCCTCTCCGGGGCGGAGCTATCGCACGGCGAACTGGACCTTGCCGAACATCACCTCCCGTTCGGCGTCGGTCATCGCACCGCGCCGCTGCTTCTCGGACAGCACCGCAACGCCGCGCTGCACCGCCGGGCGCGCCGCGATCGCATCGTGCCAGCGCTGCACGTGCGGATAATCCGCCAGGTTGATGTTCCGCCGCTCCGGATTGCGAATCCAGGGAAAGGTGATGATGTCCGCCATGCTGTACTCGCTGCCGGCCAGCCACGCGGCTTCCGCCAGCCGCTTGTCCAGCACCCGGTGCAGGCGCTGCACCTCGTTGGTGTAGCGCTCGATGGCGTAGGGGATCTTTTGCACCGCGTAATTGGCGAAGTGGTTGTACTGGCCGAACATCGGCCCGACGCCGCCCATCTGGAACATCATCCATTGCAGGCAGGCGTAGCGTTCGGCCGGGTCTCGCGGGATCAGCTTGCCGCCGGTCTTCTCCGACAGGTAGATCATGATCGCCCCCGACTCGAACAGCTTCAGCGGCTTGCCGCCGGGGCCGTCGGGATCGACGATTGCCGGGATGCGGTGGTTCGGCGTGATCGCCAGGAAGTCGGACTTGAACTGGTCACCCTTGCCGATGTTGATGGGAATGACCGTATAGGGCAGCCCCAGCTCCTCCAGCGCGATGTGCACCTTGTGGCCGTTCGGCGTTGGCCAGGTCCAGACTTCGATCACAAAATGCCTCCTGTATTCCACCGTTCCGCGGTGCTGGCTGGCGGCGCGTCGGCAACGTTGGATTGCTTATCCGCCGCATCCTGCAAGAGGCTCGACCGACAGGCAACCGAGGCGCATGCGTCAGGCAGCCAGGGTGTCGCGGCTCTGCGTGCCTTGCCGGGGATAAGCCAACGTACCGGCCAGTTCGATCTGCAGGACCGTTGCTCCTTTGGACGGCAGCACGAGGCGCGCGTGCCCGTCCGTCCAGCGCGATGCCGCGTCGCCCTGCCGCTCCATGGGCCACCAGCCGACCGTCAGCGCCGGATCATCCAGCGGCATTGCCAACAGTTCAGGGCCGTGGCGAAACGTAATGCGACGTACCATGACACCGAGTTGACGGTCATCCGATACCCACGGCCGTTCAGCGTTCGGCTGTGCATGGTGTGAGCTCAGGTACAGCTCGCCTTCGGCGTTGGGCAGCACGAACACATAGCGGCCGTCCGGTCCGCAGAGCGGCGCGATGCGCCGTCCGCCGACGCGCAGATGCAGTGCCGGATCTGCGCTGGTCACACGCGCTGCCGGCATCTGCCTGCCCAACAGCCGAACGCGGCCGGCAATGCGCCGCCAAAGCGGCTCGACCAGGGCGTCGTCATCGACGAATGGCGCGCAGGATTCCGCGACCCGCCGAACCTGGCTGTTCTGCATGAACGGGTGCAGGCTCAGCTGGAGACCGGCATTCTCGAACATGTCGCGGTTGCCGGTGTCCAGGTAGCTCTCCGCCGGCATGCCTTCGGCCAGCAGCACGTCATGCGTATCCAACTCGACATGATAGTAGCTGACGGCCGGCACGTCTTCCTGCCGGACGGTCGCGCCGTTCAGCAGCTGCCGCACGGTGACCAGCATGCCGTCGAGCAGCAGCGCATGATCGGGCGACAGCAGCACGTCGCGCCGCGGCACCCCGTCTGCGATGGCGTTGGCGACGACGCGGATCGGCTGCGTCCGATATGGCTTCGGATGACGGCGCGGATCCATATGCCGCCAGCCGATCCATCGCACCGGGCGCGCCACGCCGGATGCGGTCAGCACAAGGTCGCCGACATGCAGCGAGTCCACCGGCAGCGGGCCAAACGGCGTGTCGATGCGTGTACCCGCGACGAAACAGGCAAGGTTGTCGGCGGTGATGACGGTGTTGTTGCCGATCACCGGCGCATGGAATGTCGCCCCACTCAGGTTCTGTGCAGGGTTCAGCGCCAGGTCGATGGTGCCCAGGCTGCTGCTGGTGACCTCCAGCGTGTGGCTGTTCACCACGCTGATGCCGGTGGAATCGCTGACCCCGTCCAGCGTGATGGTGGCGCCGCTGCCGAAGTCGTCGATCGTGCCGGAGAACGTGCCCGCCGCCGGCGTCAGGGACAGCGCACCGGTGTTGTCGGCAAACACGATCGTTTCGCCGGCAGCCACCGTGCCGTCCACGTTCAGCGAACCGCTCGAACCGATCGTCACCGTTCCGCTGCCGCTCAGGCCGCCAATGCTGAGCGTCGACGGATCGATGACGATCCGGCCGTCGTTCACCAGAGTGCCGGCACCGTTCAGCGTCGCATTCGACAGCGTCAGCGTCCCGGCATTGCTCAAGGTGATGCCGGTAGCGAGCGTGTTGCTGCCGGTGAGCAGCCAGCTTGCCCCGCTGTCGATGGTGATCTGCGCGAAGTCGATATACTCCCCGCCGAGGCCGCTCAGCGTCCCGGTGCTGCCGCCGGATACCAGCTCCAGCGTGCTGACCACGCTGCTGCCGATGCTGTTGCCGCCATCGACCGTGCCGGTGAACACCGCGCCCGGATCGACCTCCAGGTGGTTGGCATAACCAGACGCGAGCAGCACCGCGTCGTTGCCGCCGCTGATCGTGCCGGCGGTCGCCACCGTGGCGGCTGCGTATCGCGAGCGAACGCCGTATGTGGAACCGCTGATCGTGCCGCTGCTCAAATTCGTGGCGAGCCCGCCTTGCATCGCGATGCCGTAATGGCCGCTGCCGCGAACCAGGCCGGCATTGCTGAGCGTAGCGCCGTGGAGAAACGCGCCCGCAGCGAAGCCGGCGATCGTGCCGCCAGACAGATTGGTGACGCTCCCGGCCTGATCGCTGGCGAGCACGCCGGTGACGCCGTAAACCAGCCCGGTATTCGCCAGAGTGGCGGTTCCTGCGAGGTAGACTCCGGTGTACCCGCTGACCGTGCCGCCGCTCAGATTGGTGGCGAAGCCGCCCTCCAGGTCGATGCCGTAGTAGGTGCCGCCGAAAATCAGGCCAGCGTTGCTGATCGTGGCGGCCTTCAGGTAAACGCCACCATCTCGGCCGGTGATCGTGCCGGCGGCAAGGTTGGTGACGTTTTGGCTCTGATAGTTTGTGTTCACGCCATACCTGGTGGTGCCGTAGACGTATCCGGCATTGACCAGCGTGGCGGTCAGCCCGCCGGTTCCTCCCAGATAGATGCCATTGTAGCCGGTGATCGCGCCGTAGGACTGATTGCTGACCAGCCCCGATTGCAGATGGACGCCTGATGCGCCGCTTCCTGTCGCGGTTCCGCCGATGGACCCGTCGTTGATGATCGTGCCGTTCGGCAGGTAAATCCCCTGGCTTCCGGCAATCGTGCCATCCTGCAGATTGACGACGAGCGCGAAACCGCTGGCCGGGCCAATGACTGCGTTGCCGCTGCTGGTAATCAGCCCACTGGCGTCATTGGTCAGCACCGCGTCGCTGGCCAACGTCACCGACGAGCCGAGTGTGCCCGTGTTGGTCAGCGTGCCGCTGTCGGTGATGCTGTAGCCACTGCCGAGCGTGTCGGCGCTCAGCGTCCAGGTTGCGCTGCTGTCGATGGTGATCTGCGCGAAGTCGATATACTGCCCGCCGAGTCCTGACAGAGTACCGGCTGAAGTGCCGGATGCCAGTTCCAGCGTGCTGGCCACGCTGCTGCCGATGCTGTTGCCGCCGTCGACCGTGCCGGTGAACACCGCGCCCGGCTCGACGACCAGCCTGCCGGCCTGGCCGCTGTGGAAGCTGACCGCGTCGGTGCCGCCGCTGATCGTGCCGGCATTGATGACCGTCGAAGCAAAGGTGCCGAGGACATACACGCCGGTGGTGGTGCCGCTCACGACGCCGGTGTTGCTCAGCGTCGACAGGTACAGCGATACCGCCGTGGTCCCGGAGATGCGGCCGGCATTGCTCAGCGTATCGTGCTGGCCGAGATAGACGCCCCTCGCGCCGCCGGCGATCGTGCCGGTGCTCTGGTTGGTCAGCCGGGCGCCGGCGGCAGCCAGATACAGGCCAACGCTGGCAGTGCCACTGGCGGTGATCAGTCCCGCATTGACCATGGTTTCCGCGGTCTGCGAGAGATCGGCGCCGAAGCTGTAACCGGCGATCGTGCCGCTGCTGGCGTTGCTTGCGTAGGAACCGCTGCTGCTGTCGGCCAGGCCCAGCCCGGCCGTTCCGCTGGCGGTCAGCAGGCCGGCGTTCAGCAGCGTGGCCGCGGGGGCGGCCAGATGGAGGCCGTACTTGGCCCCCGCGATCGTGCCGCCGCTGGCGTTGGTCACATAGGGGCTGCCGCCGCCCAAAAACGCGCCGGTCCCGGCCGTGCCGCTGGCGGTAATCCGGCCGGCGTTGGACAGCGTCTCGACGTCGCCGGCAAGGTCAAGGCCGAAACCATAGCCCGACAGGCTGCCGCTGCTGGTGTTCGTCACAAGTTGTATGCCGGACGTCGCCCGCACCGCGGACGCGGCAGTGCTTGTGCCGGTGCTGGCCAGCAGCCCGGCATTCACCAGTGTTCCGTACGTCCCCAGATAAACCGCAGCGGTCCCGCCAGCCGATATCGTCGCAGACGCAGCGTTGGTCACCACGGCGACACCGCTCGTGGTGATCGCGGACAGCAGGACGCCGGTATTGGTCAGCGTGCCGCTGTCGGTGATGCTGTAGCCACTGCCGACCGTGTCGGCGCTCAGCGTCCAGGTGGCGCCGCTGTCGATGGTGATGTCGCCGAACCGCAAGACCTCCGAGCCGAGTCCTGACAGAGTCCCGGCCGCGGTGCCCGACGCCAGCTCCAGCGTGCTGACCGTGCTGCTGCCGATGCTGTTGCCGCCGTATACGCTGCCGCTGAAGGATGCACCGGGATCGACGATCAGCCGGTCGGCAAAGCCGGCGGTGAACCTCACCGCCGCGACCGTGCCGCTGATGAACCCGGCATTGGTCACCGTCGCGGCGCCGAAGCCATTCACGTAGATCGCGCGCGCGGCACTGCTGATCGTGCCGCCGAGCTGGTTGGTGACGACACCGCCGTCGCGCAGGTAGATGCCGTTGTTGCTGCCGTAGATGTAGCCGGCGTTGACCACCGTGCCAGGGGCCGAGGTGGCGAGCTTGACGCCGACGAAGCCGCTCAGCGTGCCACCGGACAGGTTGGTGACCTTGCCGCCCTCGTACAGATAGACCGCCTTGCTGCCGACGCTGATCACGCCGGCATTGGTGACGGTGCCGGCCGCGCCGGCGATCGCCACGCCATGCAGGCTGGCGGTGATGTGGGCGCTGGCCTGATTGGTGACGCTGCCGCCGGCCGCCAGGCTGACGGCAATCCCGGCGGTGCCGGCAATGCTGCCCGCGTTCACCACGGTCCCGGCGGCGTTCGTTATCTGCACGCCGTTGTTGCCGGCAATGATCCCGGTGCTCTGATTGCTGAGCAGTCCGCCGCTGTGCAGCGCCAAGGCGACGCTGGCCATACCGGCATCGACGACGCCGAAATTGGTGATGGTCCAGACCGTCGAGCCGCTGCTGTAGAGACCGTCTTGCAGCAGCGCGTCGGAGGCGATGGTGACGGGATTGTCGCCGGCTACAGCCAGTACGACGGGACTGCTGGAAGTCCCGCTGATCGTGCGACTCATGCCGGCCGCTTACGCATTGGTTCCGACCATGGCGTCAGAGCCCGATCCGCGGATGGACCGCGGATGGCGTCGAGTGATCCCCACATTATCCGCTCCCCGGGTTGCCGGCTATCCCGGCGAACTCTCCGCCGCTCTCGACCCATGGGACTTGTCCCATGCAGCCGGCGGCAGTTTCGAGCAGTGTGGCAGGATCGTTGCGATGAAAACAGCCGCCCAGGCGGGTCGTGGGTAACAAAGTGTTACAATCCCATGCGGCTGCCAACTCGGCTGCTCTGCCGCCTGCATCGGTGGTCAGCCGTGCCCTGACCCGCCCAACGGCCACCCACCGCCACACCATCTGGCGCGTGGCGGCGCTTACCCGGATTTTGCCCGCCACGCTTCTGCACTACGCTGCGGCGACCAGAACAGGAGGACGCATCATGGACTTTTCCGGCAAGGTCGCGCTGATCACCGGCGCCGGCAACGGCATCGGCCGAGCGGCGGCGCTTGGGTTTGCCAAGGGCGGGGCGAGGGTGGTGGCGGTGGACCGCGACCAGGCGGCCGGCGAGGCCACCGCCGGCATCATCCGCCAGCAGGGTGGCGACGCGCGCTTCGTCGCCGCCGACGTGACGCAGTCCGCCCAGGTGCAGGCCTATGTGAAGGCGGCGCTGGACGCCTATGGCGCGATCGACTGCTTCTTCAACAATGCCGGCATCGAGGGCAGCGTCGCCACCACCGCCGAGTACGACGAGGAGATGTTCGACCGCGTCATGGCGGTGAACGTGAAGGGCGTGTTCCTCGGACTGCGCCACGTCCTGCCGGTGATGCTGAAGCAGCAGCGCGGCGCGGTGGTGAACACCGCCTCGGTGGCCGGGCTGGTCGCGTCACCCGGCATGCCGGCCTACGTCGCGTCGAAGCACGCGGTGATCGGCCTGACCAAGACCGCCGCCGGCGAGGTGGCGCGGGCCGGCGTGCGGGTGAACGCGGTGTGTCCCGGTCCGATCGACACGCGCATGATCCACGCGCTCGAATCGATGTTGAATCCCGGCGACCCCGCCAGCGTCGGCACGCGCTACCAGTCCAACATTCCACTTGGCCGCTACGGCACGGCGGAGGAGATCGCTAACCTGGTGCTGTTCCTGTGTTCCGACCTGGCGAGCAACATCACCGGCGCGCAGTACGTGGCCGATGGCGGGCGCACCGCGACAGGCGGCGCGGTCACCAACAACCTGGTGCGCTGACGCCAGCCTGTCCCGGCGGGGCGATCATGCGTGGTCGCGCCTGACCGGGTCGTCCCGGTAGCGCCTTCGCGGCTCCGGGCCGCCGAACACGATCCGCGGCGGGCACTGGCTGCTGCGCTGGAAATCCCAGAACAGCCAGCAATGGTGATGCTGCGCGTTGTGCGTCTTGGGCCCCATGTCGAACCAGAGAATGCGCCTGGTCAGCGCCACCATGGTATCCAGCGGCCCCGAGGTGATCAGGTCGGCGGCAGTCTTCCCCGCGGTCCACTGCAGCCGGACCAGCAAGGCGAGCTGGCCATTCGCCTGCCGGGTCAGGTTCAGCGCGTGCTGCACGAAGCGTGGCATGGCACTGCGCGAGAATCCCGCCGACCGGTTCTGTGGCCCGGCCTCACCATAAGGCGGGTTGGTGACCATGGCAGTGCAGCCTTCGGGAAACTTCTGGCACTTAAAGAAGTCAATGCCAGACTTGCCGTAGCCGCGATCGACGATGTCGCTGGCCACCACCTGGTGCCCGTGTTCGGCGATCACCTTCGCCATCGCGCCGTCGCCACAGCACGGTTCCCAGACCGGCCCGCGCAGCGTCACGTGCCGCAGCAGCGTCTCGGTTACCCAGCTTGGCGTGCGGTAGAAATCTTGCGCAGCCCGTTCATAGCCGGAGATGTGGATGGCCCGGACTTCATTCATACGGTTCGGTTCCGAAAGTCAATATTGGAACACATGACACCGTGTGCCCGAGTCGGGCCAATAGTCTTCCCGTCGATCCGGCGGCGCTGGAGAGGGGATCCGCGGGCACAATGAGAATCGCCGCGCGATTTCCATTCCGCCCTGCTTCCATGCCAGTCTTCCGCCAACGACACTCGGAGCACCAGCATGGATCCCAACGCCCTTCCGTTCGACGCCGACGCCATGCTGGCCGGCCTGCGCATCTGGGTCGAGTGCGAAAGCCCCACCTACGACTCCGCCGCGGTGAACCGCATGATGGACATCGCATCGCGCGACCTCGTGGTGGCCGGCGCGCGCATCGAACGCGTGGCCGGGCGCATGGGCTTCGGCGACTGCGTGCGCGCCAGCTTTCCGCATGCCACGCCCAACCTGCCAGGCATCCTGGTGATGGGCCATCTCGACACGGTGCATCCGATCGGCACGCTGAAGGACCTGCCGTTCCGGCGGGAGGGCAAGCGCGCCTGGGGTCCCGGCATCTGCGACATGAAGGGCGGCAACTACCTGGCACTGGAAGCCATTCGCCAGCTCGCCCGCGCCGGCGTACCGACGCATCTGCCGGTGACCATGCTGCTGACCAGCGACGAGGAGGTCGGCAGCCCCTCCACCCGCGACCTGATCGAAGCGGAAGCCGCCCGCCACAAATACGTGCTGGTGCCGGAACCGGCGCGTGCCGACGGCGGCGTGGTCACCGGCCGCTATGCCATCGCCCGCTTCAACCTGGAAGCCACCGGCCGCCCCAGCCACGCCGGCGCCCGGCTGTCCGAAGGCCGCTCCGCCATCCGCGAAATGGCGCGCAAGCTGATCGAGATCGAGGACATGACCACGGAAGACTGCACCTTCAGCGTGGGCGTCATCCACGGCGGGCAATGGGTGAACTGCGTCACCACCACCTGCACCGCGCAGGCACTGAGCATGGCCAAGCGGCAGGAAGACCTGGACCGCGGCGTCGCCGCCATGCTGGCATTGCGCGGCTCCGGCAACGACGTGCAGTTCACCGTCAAGCGCGGCGTCACCCGCCCGGTATGGGAACCGGCAGCCAATGTCATGGCATTGTATGAAACGGCACGCGGCATTGCGCGCGGACTTGGCTACGACATCAGCTCGCAGAGTTCCGGTGGCGGATCGGACGGCAATTTCACCGGCGCCATGGGCATCGCCACCCTCGACGGCCTTGGCGTTGCCGGTGCAGGCCCGCACACGCTGGATGAGCACATCCTGGTGGACAGCCTGGAATACCGCGGCAAGCTGCTGGCCGGATTGCTGGCGGCGCTGAATTGAACGCCGGTCGTAACGCGCATGTTGCAATCCCTTCGGTGCGTACCCTGAAGTACCCGCTCACGGGCCTGTGTTCCGCTCCCGTGCTTTCATGATTGATCCAGCTGCCAGCTTGCAGTTTGCATGTTCCCGCAGCCTCTTGCAGGGGACGGACAAGATGTATCGTGCGGCGTGGCAAGTCGATGGTGCCAACCAGATCTCCACGAGACGAGCTGAGACTTATTGTCCGCCGGTTCGATCAATGCGCCCGCTACATTGTCCTGGGGCCGGCGGACGGCCAAACCCTCCGCCCGGGGCTGATGCTGGCGTCCGGAACGGCGGATGGCGTGAAGGGCGCGATCGTTGCGGCGCAGCACAGCGCTTCGCGCGTGCGCGCGCTCCTGACGGAGCGCCAGCGGAAGCGCGTTCGCAGGCTGTGACAATGGACCGGGCATGGCGGCCCCGGCATGGCGGCCCGGGCATGGCGGCCCCCGCATGGGGGCATCGAGGGGACGGCCGATGCGCAAATACGTGCCTCTGCTGAAATATCTGCGACGGCACGCCGTGCCGGAACTGGTGTTGAGCTTCGAGCAGATCGAGGCAATCGTCGGCGCCAGCCTGCCTGCCAGCGCCTATACGGCGTCCTGGTGGGCGAGCGAGAAACTGGGGCTTTGGCATGCACCCGATCCGGCACACAGGCGCGCCGAACCGGAGATCGTCGCCAGTCTGCTGCCGGGCGGCGGCCGGGTGCGGTTCCGGCGGGATCCCGGGAGCAGCCGGCAGCAACGCGCATAACGGACCCAGGCCGGCGCCGCAGTGCCGAGGCTCTATGCCATGAGTTCCGTCGCGACCGCAGCTGTGGCCAGGAGGCCGGCCATGCTGTCGGTCCCATCAACGACCCAGACGGCGGCCGAGGCCAAGTACCAGCGATCCCGTCAGCAGCGAGAGCAGCGGCGCCGGCTCGGGGATCAGCGCGGAGCCGCTGGTGATCAGCCGCTGGGTGCTGCCGGAGCAGCTGAAGTCGCTGCACTCGTATGATGCACCACCCAGCACAAGGGCATCGGAGTATCCCGAAAACGTATAGAGCGCATCAACAAATACCAGGTGCAGGTCGCGGCTGTAGTCCGGCGAGGAGAAGTCGATCACGTTCGGAGTGGTCTGATTGTCCTAGAACAGCGCACCGGAACCGTACTCGTAGCCCGAGATGGTCGCACCGGTGGTCGTGGTGATGTCCAGCGGCGGCGTCGGCTAGCCGCTGATGTTCAGGCTGAACAGGCCGGCCGCGGTTGCACCGTCAGCGAAGCCGACATCGTACAGCACGAAGTGCATATCCGCGCGCCGGCAGTACCGTCGCGGCACCGGCAAGCATCGCGCCAATCGCCAGCCGCGCGAGGCGGCGAGAATCCGGAATGGCCATGCAGGAGGTCCGATCATGCCGAGTGCCGTCCCGCTCAAACGATTCGTTTGCTAAACAACAATATGTATCTTGCGTGCTTGATTGTTGCGCCCACGAACTCAGGCACTCCGCTGCCGCATGACCCGCCGCCGCTCAAGCCTGCTTCACCACCGTGATCTTCCCGCTCGGCTCCAGCACCACCAGGCGCGCCTCGGACAGATGCTGGATGCCGGAGCCGCGCAGCGCCTCGGCCAGGTCGGCCTGGCTCACCGACCAGTTGCTGATCGTGTTCTCGTCGCTATGGCCGTCGCGCGCGAGCTCGACCGGCGCGCCCTCGAACCAGGCGGACACCCGGCGCGACTTCACCACCGCGCGCGCCAGCAGCCAGTGCAGCGCCATCAGCACCGTCATCGCTGCCAGCGTGCCGCCGAACGGCGCGTTGCCGGTCAGTGCGCGGCTCAGGCTGGACCCAAACACAATGGAGATCACGATGTCCAGCGCCGACCAGCGCCCGAAGGTGCGCCGGCCGGAGATGCGCATCAGGAACAGCCCGTAGACGAACACCGCCAGTGCCCGCAGGCACTCCTGCCACCATGCGACGTGCTGAAGGGATCCGAAGACGCTGGTCAGAACCGACATCGTGGCAGGCGTGTCCTCATTCCGTGGTCAGGGCGTGCCTGGCTCCCCCAGGTCCCACCACAGCCCGGCGAACGCCGCGAGACCCTCCCGTGCCGGGGCGGTCAGCAGGTGCTCGTCCGGACCATGCTGCTTGCAGCCGTTGTAGCTGTGCGGAATCCACACCAGCGGCACGTTCAGGTGATCGACGAACACATCCCCCGGCAGTCCGCCGGACGAGTTGGGGATCACCTGCACGCGCCGGTCCAGCGTGCGCTGCATGCTGTCCACGGCGAAGCGCACCCAGGGATGCGCCGGATCGGTGCGGCTGGCCGGCATGCGCACGCCGGCATGCTCGATGCGCACGGACTGGAAGCCCTGCGCGTCCAGGCGGCGGCGCAGCGCGGCCTCGAAACTCGCCGGGTCGCTGTCCACCGTGTAGCGGATCTGGCAATGCGCCCTTGCGTCCGGCGCCACGGCGTTCACCGGGTTCTCCGGCCGGCCGGACAGCATGGCCAGCACGATGAAACTGGCCCAGCCGTAAATCTTTTCCGCCGAACTCAGCCCCGGCTCGCCCCAGCCGGGATCGATGCTCGCCGCTTCGCCGCCGCCGCCCACCGGGCAGCCTTCCAGCACGCCGCGCACCGACGCAGGCAGGCCGTTCGCGGGCAGCCAGTCGCGCACCAGGATGCGGCCGTTGCGGTCGGCGATGCAGCCCAGCGCATGCGCCAGCACCAGCGCCGGATCGGTCGTCAGCCCGCCCCAGTGGCCGGAATGCACCCCGCCGGGACGCAGGGCGACGACCAGGTCGAAATGGAAGGTGCCGCGCGTCCCGGTGGCGACGGTGGGCGTGTCCGGTGCGACGCGCGGGCCGTCGCTGCCGATCAGCACGTCGGCGGCGAGCAGGTCGCGATGCGCGGCGACGAAGTCGCGCAGGCCGATGGAGCCGCGTTCCTCGCAAGTCTCCAGCACCAGCTTCAGGTTGAACCCGAGTCGTCCCCCGCGCTCCGCCAGCACGGCTTCCAGCGCGGTGAGATTCAGCGCGTGCTGGCCCTTGTTGTCGGCGGTGCCGCGGCCGTACCAGCGGTCGCCGCGTTCGGTCAGCGTCCAGGGGGCGAGGCCGGCGCTCCACTGGTCGTCCAGCCCACGCACCGTATCGCCATGACCGTAGGTCAGCACGGTGGGGCGGGCGGGGTCCTCGATCCGTTCCGCGGTGAGGATCGGCCCGAAGCCGGCCTGCGGATTGGGGTGGATCGCGGTGGTGAAGCCCATGCGCTCCAGCCAGGGCTGGACGCCTTGCCGCAGGTAGCGGTCCACGTCGGCCTCGTGGCCGGGGTCCTGCGAGGTGCTGGGGATCGCCACCAGCTCGGTCAGCCGGTCGCGGAACCCGCCGCCGTCGAATGCCGCCAAAGCCCTTGCCACTGCTTCGCCGCGTGATGCCATCTGCTGTTCCTTCCGCACAGGGAGCGGAACAGCTACGCCAGTCATGGCGGCGCGGGTAGGGCCGAAGTCGCGGCGGCCCGGGTAGGGCCCTGACCATTACCCATAAGGCTTCACGCAACAATAACCGCTACGCCTTTGGTCTGGGGCTGATGGTGTAGTTCCACTCGGGGTGCCATGCATCGGTTGTGATGTTGAGCGTGGCCATTTCCGCGTCTGTCACCCTGATCGCCTTGGCGTAGCTGTTCTCATCGAGTTCGCATTGAACCGTCAGACCTGCCTTTGTCGTCGTGGCA
>Ga0187809_10000395_pt1 | contig 23991 bp, 20 predicted proteins | sample NC_wetland_sal_i_8_FD_132415 | JGI IMG/M metagenome (GOLD analysis project Ga0187809, IMG submission 132415) | Wetland sediment microbial communities from Neuse River Estuary, North Carolina, USA - ASW_4 | ecosystem: Environmental > Aquatic > Freshwater > Wetlands > Sediment | place: USA: North...
GAAGACCCGAGCAATGAAAACCCACGCTATGAACGGGTGCGCGTGCGCCGGCGGCTCGCCGCGCGGGACGGTGCGGACGCCGATATCGCGCTCGATGGCGTTAGGACCGCCCAGGTCCGGAGAATCGCGCTCGGGGAACACGCTGCTGACCTAATTGACCGCTATTTCTCGCGCGTTTCGCCCGGCCTTTATCGGATCGACCGTGAATTCTTCGAGGAAGTCGATTATGACGCCGCTCTCTATGCCTTTCGCATCCTGCTCGCGACGGTCGGCGGCCGGCGGCACCTGCCGGAGATCACGCGAGCGACGGCGCTCTTTGCGAAAATCCGGAGCGGCAGTTTGCGCGCCACATTGTCGCGGACGCTGATCGATGCGCGCAAGCGGCAAGTCTGGCTGCATCGCGAGCGGCGAAGCCTTCCCGCGCGCCGCCCGGCGTGCAATCGCACGGTCTGGGACAACCGGTTTCGCGTGAGAAGCAGAGGGGAAACGCCGGGGGGGGTTATTGTCGCCCCTGGCGCTTTTGCGAGGAAACGCGCGACTGCTGAGTGTGATGCGCCGGCAAGTCTGGCAGCTGCCGCTCGGGCCGCGGAGCCTGTCTTGTTACGCGAAGGAACTATCGAGCCCGCGGACATCGGCGGTCTTCCATCGCTCATCCCTGTCGTCGCGCCGTTCGTCGAATTCCTGCCCTCCTTTGATATCGCGCCCGCGCAGGCGATGGCGAAGCTGACCGGAAGCGAAGATCCACCGGCACCGCCGATGGCGGGCCATAAATAAGTCGCTAAACCCGCCCTAAGGAGATGCTTGGCATTGTATCGGCTTCTCCCTATGTTAGGGCGATAGTAATGGAACGGGCGTCTCCTCCCACAGCGCCCCCAGGACAAGAGATGAATCCGAATTATCGTAATCTGGCGTTGTGGGCGATCATCGCCGTACTGCTGATCGCATTGTTCAACCTGTTCCAGACGCCGCAGCAGCGCGGAGCCTCGCATGAGGTCGCCTATTCGGATTTCCTGCAGGACCTTTCCGGCGGCAGGGTCAAGTCCGTCACGATCGCCGGCCAGAAGATCACCGGCACCTATCTCGACAACAACCAGTCCTTCTCGACCTATGCGCCTCCCGGAGACGGCAATCTCGTCCAGCAACTCGAGCAGAAGGGCGTGAAGATCACCGCGCGACCTGAAAGCGATGGTTCGTCCTCGCTGTTCTCCATCCTGCTGTCCTGGCTGCCTATGATCCTGATCCTCGGCGTGTGGATATTCTTCATGCGCCAGATGCAATCAGGCTCCGGCCGCGCCATGGGCTTCGGCAAGTCGAAGGCGAAGCTTCTGACGGAAGCGCATGGGCGTGTCACCTTCCAGGACGTGGCGGGCGTTGACGAAGCCAAGGAGGATCTCGAGGAGATCGTGGAGTTCCTGCGCGATCCCCAAAAATTCCAGCGGCTCGGCGGCAAGATCCCGCGCGGGGTCCTGCTCGCCGGCCCTCCCGGAACCGGCAAGACGCTTCTGGCCCGTTCCGTTGCGGGCGAAGCCAACGTGCCGTTCTTCACCATTTCCGGCTCGGATTTCGTCGAAATGTTCGTCGGCGTCGGCGCCAGCCGCGTTCGAGACATGTTCGATCAGGCGAAGAAGAACGCGCCCTGCATTATCTTCATCGACGAGATCGACGCGGTCGGCCGCCATCGCGGCGCCGGACTTGGCGGCGGCAATGACGAGCGCGAGCAGACGCTGAACCAGCTGCTGGTCGAAATGGACGGCTTCGAGGCCAATGAGGGCATCATCCTGATCGCCGCGACGAACCGCCCCGACGTGCTCGATCCGGCGCTCTTGCGGCCGGGCCGCTTCGACCGACAGGTCGTCGTCCCCAATCCCGACATCAACGGCCGCGAGAAGATCCTCAAGGTCCATGTCCGTAACGTGCCGCTGGCGCCCAATGTCGATCTGAAGGTCATCGCGCGCGGCACGCCGGGATTCTCCGGCGCCGACCTCGCCAACCTTGTCAACGAGGCGGCGCTGATGGCGGCGCGCCGCAACAAGCGCCTCGTCACCATGCAGGAATTCGAGGACGCCAAGGACAAGGTCATGATGGGCGCGGAGCGTCGCTCGACCGCCATGACCCAGGCCGAGAAGGAGCTGACCGCCTATCACGAATCCGGCCATGCAATCATGGCGCTGAACGTGCCCTCGGCCGACCCGCTCCACAAGGCGACCATCATCCCGCGCGGCCGCGCGCTCGGCATGGTTATGCAATTGCCCGAGGGCGACCGCTACTCGATGAGCTACAAATACATGATCTCGCGCCTTGCGATCATGATGGGCGGCCGGGTCGCCGAAGAGATGAAGTTCGGCAAGGAGAACATCACCTCAGGCGCTGCCTCCGACATCGATCAGGCGACGAAGCTCGCCCGCGCCATGGTGACGCGCTGGGGCTTCTCCGACAAGCTGGGTCAGGTCGCCTATGGCGAAAACCAGGAAGAGGTTTTCCTCGGCCATTCGGTGGCGCGCACGCAGAACGTCTCCGAGGAGACGGCGCAGATTATCGACGCCGAAGTGCGCCGCCTGACCGACGAGGCCTATGCCACCGCGCGCCAGATCCTGACCAAGAAGAAGAAGGACTGGATCGCGCTAGCCGAAGGCCTGCTCGAATACGAAACGCTTTCGGGCGAGGAGATCAAGCAGCTGCTCGCCGGCCAGAAGCCCTCGCGCGACCAGGGCGACGACACGCCAACCTCGCGCGGTTCGGCGGTGCCGAAAGCCGGCCCCCGCAAGGAAGGGCGCAAGAAGGGCGGCGGCGAGCCGGGCATGGAGCCGCAGCCCCAGGGGTGAGGCCGGGCTTGCCGAAGGTAAACCTATCCTGCCGTCGTCATGATGGGAGGGGCGCTCGGGAGCTGCCGGAGGGCGGCGGACCCGGCCGGAGCGCTCGGTCGAAGGCCGGGAAAAGCCAATGACTTGGCCTTTTAGCGAACGCCCGGAGCCATAGCGGAGGGCGAAATGTTGGCGCCTTTTCGAGGTCGGAGCGCCGCCGAGAACTTCTGGCGGCGCTTTTGTTTGGTTTTGTTTGGCGACTGTACCGGACCGCCTCCTATGATGCTTGGGCCAGCCTTTCATCCAAGATGCGGCCCCGCCTGCATTGCGACACGATGATGAACAAAAGCACTGCGGTCTATCGCGATACTGGCAAGGCAAGCCGCGAAAGACGCATAGTTCTCTTTCCGAATTCACCCGACCGCCGAAGCCTGTCCCCTATCGCTTGCAGCTTCGCTCGCCTGCACCCGGTCGCGGCCGTTCCGCTTCGCCTGAAGCAGCGCCATGTCGGCGCGGCGGAGCAGCCTTTCCAGGCTTTCACCCGACGACATTTCGGCAATGCCGAAGCTTGCGGTGACACGGCAATCTTCCGGCAATCCCGCAATCCGCATGCCTGAGACAGCCAGCCGCAGCGACTGGCCAAAAAGCCGCGCGCCGTGAAGGTTCGTATCGGGAAGTACGGTCACGAATTCCTCCCCGCCGAGACGTCCCGCCACGCCGTTCGGCGTAGCCTCTCTCAAGATTTTCCCGAAGGCGGCGATGACCCTGTCGCCGCAGGCATGGCCGAAGCGGTCGTTGATTGATTTGAAGTGGTCGAGATCGCAAATGACGAGCGCCAGCGGCGTCCCCAGTCGTCCATGCCGCTTCAGGACGCCGCTGAGCCTTTCCTCGAATCCTCTTCGATTGAGCAGGCCCGATAGCGGATCGGTGCGCGATGTTTCCCGCAAATCCGCGATTGTGTCGACGATGATGGCCGAAATCAGCGTGAACGCGACCGCGAGGGAAAACAGGGCGGAAGAGAAATCGAGCACCAGCTTCGTCAGCGAGGATGTATATTGGTCCAAACTGACGATATGGCCGTCGACCGCGACCATGCTCATGGTGCGGATACCGACATAGCACCCGCACACCAGCAGGATCGTCAGCAGCACGCTATCCGCCAGCTTCCTGTCCCTCAGACCCGCAAGCGGCCAGGCGATCACGAAAAGCATGGCTCCATACATGAAATTGGCGGAGAGGATCCTGCCCGTCATGTCGCGGTCCATGAACATGAACCATAGGAGAAACGCGTACCCGACGCCGGCAATGCAGGTCAGCCCGGCGAAGGGCGCCGGCAGCCCCACCCGCTTCAGGATGGCGTGGGCCATCAGGAAAAAGAAACAGGTAATCGCCACGTTGGAGATCAGCGCGTTGGCGGGATCGCCAAAGAGCGGAAAATTCTGCAGCAGGAAAGCTGCCGCATAGAGAAGAAAGCCGAGCGAAAACTCGGCCACGTAAGCCTTGGGCCACCATCCCTTCCACAAGACCGCAAAGATTGCAGCGCAAGCCGTCGCGAGCAGCGGATTGAGCAGACCAATCAGAACGCCACCGATCATGCTCCCCTTTTGCTCCAGCCCCAGCCTTCACGGCAGCGTAGCGGGAAAGGAAGAACAAGCGGTTAAGCGACCCTCGAAAACCTCGAAGAGAACGAGAAAAAAAGCCCCGGCGGGAGTCGGTCTTCCGCTCGCCGTCAGGGCTTTCAGTGTCTCGGGACAGCACCCGTCGGGCTGCCGCAAAAACCGGTGTTCTCGTGCTCAATGCCAGTCGCGGATATCCACGAAATGGCCGGCGATCGCCGCCGCCGCCGCCATCGCCGGAGAGACCAGATGCGTGCGGCCCTTGAAGCCTTGCCTGCCCTCGAAATTGCGGTTCGAGGTCGAGGCGCAGCGTTCCTGGGGGGAGAGGCGGTCATCGTTCATGGCAAGGCACATGGAGCAGCCGGGTTCGCGCCATTCGAAACCTGCGGCGAGAAAGATCTTGTCGAGACCTTCCGCTTCCGCCTGTTCCTTGACGATGCCGGAGCCCGGCACGATCATCGCGTTGACGCGATCGGAAACCTTCTTGCCATCCACGACCTTCGCCGCGGCGTGCAGATCCTCAATGCGGCCATTGGTGCAGGAGCCGATGAAGACGCGGTCGAGCGCGATGTCAGTGATCTTCGTGCCGGCCGAGAGGCCCATATATTCGAGCGCGCGCTTCTTCGAGTTGCGCTTGTTCTCGTCCTCGATCCTGTCGGGATCGGGAACGACGCCGGTGACGGCCACGACGTCCTCCGGCGAAGAGCCCCAGGTGACGATCGGCGGCAGTTTCGCCGCGTCAAGCGTCACGATCTCGTTGAAATGCGCGCCCTCGTCGGAGCGCAGCGTCTCCCAATAGGCGCGGGCCAAGTCCCAATCTCGGCCCTTCGGCGCCCGCGGACGGTCCTTGATGTAGGCGAAGGTCGTCTCATCGGGCGCAATCATGCCGGCCCGGGCGCCGCCCTCGATCGACATGTTGCACACAGTCATGCGGCCTTCCATCGACAGCGAACGGATCGCATCGCCGGCATATTCGATGACGTAGCCGGTGCCGCCGGCGGTGCCGATCTCGCCGATGATGGCGAGGATGATATCCTTCGCCGTGACGCCCGCCGGCAGCGCGCCGTCGACGCGCACCAGCATGTTCTTGGCTTTCTTCTGGATCAGCGTCTGGGTCGCGAGCACATGCTCGACTTCCGACGTGCCGATGCCGTGCGCAAGCGCGCCGAAGGCGCCATGGGTCGAGGTGTGGCTGTCGCCGCAGACGATCGTCGTGCCCGGCAAGGTGAAGCCCTGTTCCGGTCCGATGATGTGGACGATGCCCTGGCGGCGGTCGGCGGCGTCGTAATAGTCGATGCCGAAATCGGCGGCGTTCTTCGCCAGCGCCTCGACCTGGATGCGGCTTTCCTCGTTCTTGATACCCAATTTGCGGTCGGCCGTTGTCGGAACGTTGTGATCGACGACGGCAAGCGTCTTTTCGGGATGGCGAACCTTGCGGCCGGTTATCCTGAGTCCTTCGAAAGCCTGCGGGCTCGTCACCTCATGAACGAGATGGCGGTCGATATAGAGGAGACAGGTGCCGTCTTCCTGGCGATCGACGACATGGTCGTTGAATATCTTATCGTAAAGTGTGCTGGGTGCGGTCATCGTGATCAATCCTGGCGTGCTGAGCAGAAAGATAGGGCTTTGCCGGCCGGCTGCCGGCAACGTATCACTCAGCGAAGTCGCGCGAGCATGGCGCCTGCAACGCGCGCGAAAAAGCGCGACGGCAGGCGCTTGTGGTCCTGCAGCACGAAGCGCTTGTAGGCGGGATTGCCAAAAAGCCTTTCCATGCCGGCTCCCATATCAATGTTTTGCCCCGCCGGCAATTGGAGCTTTGGGCGGTTGGCGGATCTCGAACACGAAGGCCTGGACCAGCACTTCCGGTTCCGCCACGGCGAAGGCGCGGAAGGGCGGGCTTTCCTCGGCGGGAGACCAGCGGCCGGCTTGCCTCAATTCCTCGAATTTCCGCCTGAAGCCGCCGCTTTCGACAATGGAATCGCGCACGGTCAAGATGGCGTGACCGCCCGGACGGGTGATCCGGACCAGTTCGTCGAGACTGGATGCGGGGGCGTGGCCCTCGGTAAAGACGCCGGTCGAAAGAAAAGCCTTGAAATAGCCGTCCCTCCAAGGCAGCGGGCCGCCGAGGGCCGCCTCTTTCAATTCGCCATAGACGCCGCGCCGGCGCGCGATCGCCAGCATCTCCGCGGACATGTCAACGCCATCGATTGGCTCATAGCCGAGAGCCTGAAGGAATGGGCCGGAAAGCCCTGTGCCGCAACCCGCGTCGAGGATGGCGCCTTGGCCACGCTGGACATAGCGCGCTACCCAGGCCGCAATGAGGAAGGGAAGACCATAGCCGAGTTCCGCCGTCTGGCGGTCGTACTCGTTCGCCCAGTCGGCATAGGCGCCAGCAAGTTCCTGTCTCGACTGCGCGGCATAGACGCGCTCCAGCGCCGGCCGCGTCGTTTTCATCTTCACCATCTGGATATCTCCTCCCGAGGGAGGAAATTAGCCGAAAACCGGAGCGGCGAGAACCGGCGGGAAAACGAAAAAGGGCGCGGGATCGCTCCCGCGCCCTCCATTCGGAGGTGCCCGTTTCGATCTATTCCGACTTGGCGGCGTTGGCCTCGGCGGCGTCCTGAGCCGCCTTCTCGGCCGCGAGCGCTTCGGCGGCAGCAACCTTTTCCGCTTCCAGGCGCGCCTGTTCCTCGGCGGCGGCGGCGCGCTCGGCGTCGTTCAGCTTGCGAGCGCGCACGCCGGTGTTTTCCGAAATGCGGGCCGATTTGCCGCGGCGATCGCGCAGATAATAGAGCTTGGCGCGGCGGACCTTGCCGCGACGCACGATTTCCACCGCCTCGAGCTGCGGCGAATAGACGGGGAAGACGCGTTCCACGCCCTCGCCATAGGAAATCTTGCGGACGGTGAAATTCTCCTGGAAGCCGGAACCGGAGCGGGCGATGCAGACGCCTTCATAAGCCTGCACGCGGGTGCGAGTGCCTTCGGTGACGCGCACCTGGACGCGAACGGTGTCGCCCGGTTCGAATGCGGGCAGCTTGCGCTTTTCCTCGATTTTGGCGGCCTGCTCGGCTTCAAGCTGACGTATCAGGTCCATCTCGTAATCCACTTCTTGTTCTTTCGACAGCCAGAGCGCCCTCCCTCGCCGCGCAGTTCCTCGACCGCAGGGCTATGTCCGTTCCGCAAGAGCCTGGACAGGGGCGTTTTCACCGTCTCTGTTGACGGGATCGGGAATTTCTTCCCGGTTCGGGCGCGCTCATACACGCTTTGAGGGCGTTTGTCACCCGTATCGGCCAGAAAATCGCGAGGCGGAGATGATGTAGGGGCCGTGTTCAGCCAAGCAGGTCCGGACGTCTCTCCCGCGTCAGTTTCTCCGCCTCTTCGCGCCGCCAGGCAGCGATTTTCGCATGGTCGCCCGACAGAAGGACGGAAGGGATCGGACGGTCTTCGAAGAGCTGCGGCCGCGTATAATGGGGGTATTCCAGAAGTCCGCCTTCGAAACTCTCGTCCTCGCCCGACGCGTGATTGCCCATCACGCCCGGCAAGAGCCGCACCACCGCATCGAAAAGCACCAGCGCGGCAGGCTCGCCTCCCGAAAGGATGTAATCGCCGAGCGACACCTCTTCCAATCCTCGCGCCTCGATCACGCGCTGGTCGACGCCCTCGAAGCGGCCGCAGATGATGATAGCGCCGGACCCTTCCGCGAGCCGGCGAACGCGTTGTTGCGTCAGCGGACGGCCCCGCGGACTCATCAAGAGCTTCGGCCGAGGGTCACCGGCCGGTGCGGCATGGTCGATCGCCGCGGCGAGAATGTCGGCGCGCATCACCATCCCCGCGCCGCCGCCTGCCGGCGTGTCGTCCACGGTCCGATGCCTGTCCGTGGCAAAATCCCTGATCTGCACCGTGTCGAGCGACCAGAGACCGGCTCGGAGCGCCCTGCCTGCGAGCGACAAATCGAGATGGCCCGGAAACATTTCGGGATAGAGCGTCAGGACGGTGGCGCGGAAACTCACCGGTTGCCTCCCGCCGAACGCGGTCCGCGCGGCCGCGTCGCGGCATCGAAGGAATCGCCCTCCTCGAAATCTTCCAGAGGTCGCGCCTCGTCTTCCGCGTCGAGGCCGGACGCGGCGGGATCGATCCGGGCGAAGCCGCCGGGGATATCGACCTCCGGAACCGCTGAACGGGTGAAGGGGATCATCACCGAGCGGCCATCCTTCAGTTTCAATTCAAGGATATCGCCGCCACCGAAATCGTGGACCGCCACGATCCTGCCGAGCATTGCGCCGCCAGCCCGGACATCGAGGCCAATCAGGTCGGCGTGATAGAATTCTTCCTCGTCGAGATCCTCGGGCAGTGCGGATCGATCGATAAAGAGCGGCGTGCCGGTAAGTGCAGCGGCCGCTTCCCGGTCGGCGACGCCCGCAAAACGGACGACCAGGCCATTTTTCGCTGGCCTTGCCTTGGCGATCTCAAAGATGCGTCCGTCGGCCGCGAAGAGCGGGCCGTAGTCGCCGATCGCCTCGGGGTCGCCGGTGAACGTCTTGACGCGCACCTCGCCCTGGACGCCATGGGGGGCGCCGATCACGGCCATCTGCACGGGATTGGTCGGTTTCGATACGCTCATTTCATCAACGGGAACGGTCAACTCGCAAGGGATATCCGAATCCGGTCTTCACCCGACGCTAACCGGAACACGTCATGCTATCCCTAACCGAAAAAGAGTGCAGCCGGAATGCAAGAGTTTCTCGTCTCGGCCAAAACCGACCTGCAGGATGCGCGGCAAGCCTGGCTGCAGGCGCTTGCCGGCGAAAGGCGGCTTTCTCGCCTCACCGTCGAAGCCTATGAGCGGGATACGCGCCAGTTTCTGCAATTTCTGACGGGCCATCTCGGCGGCCCGCCCGGTCTTGGCGACATCGCCCAACTTCGCACCGCCGATCTGCGCGCTTTCCTCGCCTATCGCCGCGTCGGTGGAACCGGCGCACGATCGCTCGGCCGCGGCCTTGCCGGCATACGGTCCTTCCTCCGCTTCCTCGAACGAAAAGGTCTGGCGAGCGCCGCCGGCGCGATGGCGCTGCGCGCGCCAAGACAGCCGAAGTCGCTGCCGAAGCCGCTTACCGCGCAGGATGCACGCCGAGTCGCTTCGACAGAGGGCCAACTCGCGGAAGAGCCATGGATAGCCGCGCGCAATGCCGCCGTCCTGGCGCTGCTCTATGGCGCAGGCCTGCGCATTTCCGAAGCTCTGGGACTCACAGCAGGCGTGCTCTCCGGGAAAGGGCAGACGGCGATCCGCATCACCGGAAAGGGCGGCAAGACGCGGCTGGCGCCGATCCTTGCCGTTGTAGCAGAAGCGGTCGATGAATATCGCCGGCTTTGTCCACACCATCTCGATGCCGGCAAGCCGCTCTTCCGTGGCGCACGGGGCGGGCCGCTCAATCCCGCCATCATTCAACGCGAGATGCAGAAATTGCGCAGCGCGCTTGGGCTGCCCGACACGGCGACGCCGCATGCGCTTCGCCATTCCTTCGCGACCCACCTTCTCGGGCGCGGCGGCGATCTCAGGACCATTCAGGAACTGCTCGGCCATGCCAGCCTGTCCACGACCCAGATCTATACCGGGGTCGATACGGCGCGCCTGCTCGAAATCTACGAGACCGCGCATCCGCGCGCCTGAGTAGTTCTTACCGGCAATTATCCGCGTTGGATTAACCGATTTTCCGTATTTTCCGGCCACAATAGCGGGATGAAACGAGCAATCGCCATCGTCGACCGCGCCGCGGGCGTCACGTTCAACCTCATTCTCGGGCTGAACGTGCTTTTCCTGCTCTCCTTCCTGGCCGTCGCCTTATACGCAGCATCCGGCCGCTGACCGGCCGCTCGTCCGGCGACTCGAGAAAGGCCGCTGCCCAGCGCAAGCGTCGCATTCAGCCTCGGTTCACGTTGCCGCCGTTACCAACCAAATCCGCTTCCTTTTGTCGCATAGGGAGCCTATGCCATGAAAATGGCCGGCTACGGAGGGAGGCACGGTTGCGCCGCACGCCCAGCGTGCCTATCAGCGTCCTCGTTTTCCACGGAATTTCCCGCATGCACGGTGTCGACGAAAACCTACGCCGGAGCAACCTTCTAGGCGCTGACAGCCTCGATTTTCTCAGGAAGATCAGGTATCGCGCCATCCTGCGGCGCGGGTACTCGCTGCTCAAGGCAAGAGGGCTTTTCATTGTCCTCATTGCCAGCATCGTCGGTGCGATTTCTGGCGCCTTCGTCAGCCTGATGAGCTTCACCGTACAGCAGATGCACTGGTTCCTGTTCGGTTTGCCGAAGGGCGCGCGACTGTCCAGCATGTTCGCGCTTTTCGATCCTCAATACGCGCTCGTTCCCGCCGCCGGCGGTGTCGTCATGGGACTGAGCGTCGCCTATCTCCGCTACAGGAATTACCGCACCCTGGTCGACCCGATTGAGGCCAATGCGCTGCATGGCGGACGGATGTCGATGGTGGACACGCTGATCGTCGTCTTCCAGACCATCGTATCGACCGGCTGCGGCGCCTCGGTCGGACTGGAGGCCGGCTACACGCAGATCGGATCAGGCGTCGCCTCCCGGCTGGCGCGAACGCTTGGGCTCAGGCGGGCCGACGTGCGTGTCCTGGTCGGCTGCGGTGCGGCCGGCGCAATCGCCGCAGCTTTTCAGGCGCCATTGACGGGGGCCTTCTACGGCTTCGAACTGATCATCGGCGTCTACACCGTCGCCAATGTCGCGCCGGTTCTCGCGGCCGCGATCGCGGCATCTCTTTCATCGGCCTATCTCGGCGCCGTCGAATTCCCGGTCCATGTCGGGGAAATAGCGAAGATGCTGCCACATCAGTATCTCCCCTATTTGCTGCTTGGGCTGATCGGCGGCGCGGCGTCCATCCTGATCATGTATCTCGTCACGATGGTGGGCCGCATCTTCGTTAAATTGTCGATTGACGCGATGATCCGTCCGGTGATTGGCGGCGTGCTCGTCGGCCTGCTGGCGCTCGGGACCCCGCAGGTCTTGTCGAGCGGCCACGGCGCGCTACAGATCCAGCTCGAGATGAATTACGGTCTGGCGACCGTGGCAGGCGTCTTCGCGATGAAGGTAGCGGCTTCGGCCATATCGCTGGGCGCGGGTTTTCGCGGTGGGTTGTTTTTCGCTTCGCTGTTCCTGGGAGCGCTGCTCGGCAAGATCTTCGCGGCGCTGATGGCCATCTTCTCGCCGCAGACGGGCATCGATCCCGGCGTCGCCGCGGTGATCGGCATGACCTCGGTGGCGGTCGGCATCGTCGGCGGCCCGCTGACGATGACGTTCCTGGCGCTCGAATCGACCGGCGACCTGACGCTGACGGGCGTCGTGCTGGCGGGCTCGATCATGTCCGCCATGCTGGTACGCGAGACTTTCGGCTATTCGTTCTCGACCTGGCGGCTGCATCTGCGCGGCGAGACGATCAGAAGCGCGCAGGATGTCGGCTGGATGCGTTCGCTGACAGTGGGATCGATGATGCGCGGCGATGTTCGGACGGTCGATGCTGACCTGCCCGTCGCGGAGGTAAGGAAAAGGGTGCCGCTCGGCGCGTCGCAGCGGGTGATCGCCGTCGATGAGGATCAACGCTATGTCGGTATCGTGCTTGTTCCGGACCTGCACGCGGAACAGGGCGATGAGGCGGACGAAAGCATCCCCGTGCGCGAACTGGCGAAATTCCAGGAAACGGTCCTCGTCCCTTCCATGAACGTCAAGGTCGCCGCCGATATGTTCGCCTCCGCCAACAGCGAGGAACTCGCCGTGGTCGGCGATCTCTATAACAAGAAGGTCGTCGGGCTATTGACCGAAGGCCATTTGATGCGCCGCTACGCCGAGGAACTGGAAAAGGCGCGGCGCGACCTGTCGGGCGAGGCATGACGGCCGGCCTGTTCACGCGAAGATCCACCGCTCCTGCTCGACGATCCGGCCGACGAAATCCGCCACCGCCTGAACACGTCTGAGCGGCCTGACGGATTCATGATAGACGATCCAATAGGCTCTCCTGATCGGCTTGCCGATCTCCAGGCGGATGAGTTCGGGCATCGAGCGCGCGATGAAGGTGTGGAGAATGCCAATGCCGGCGCCGGAGCGCACCGCCTCGACCTGTCCCAATGAGGAAGAGACGGAGAAATTGGCCGGCCATTCCGACGCGATCTCGTCGACATAGTCGAGAGATGGGCTGATCGCGAGGTCGGGCACGTAGCCGACGAGCCGGTGATGGGGAAGCTCGGCCGGCGTTTTCGGCAGGCCGTTTGCCTCCGCATAGGCGCGCGAGGCGTAGAGTTGGAGCGTGTAGTCCACCAGCTTGCCGGCGACGAGGCGGCCTTCCGTCGGCCGATCGACCGTGATGACAATGTCGGCTTCCCGCCTCGACAGGGAGAAGGAGCGCGGAACGGGCACCAATTGCAGGGAAAGCTCCGGATGGAGAGCGGCGAGCGCGCCGAGCCGAGGCGCCAGGAACGCGACGCCAAAACCATCCGGCGCGCCGATCCGCACGATGCCCGTCAGCGCATCGCCCTCCCCGGCGATCTCGGCGCGCGCCGCGATCATGTCGGCTTCCATGCGCTCGGCGACCACCAGGAACCGCTCTCCGGCTGGCGTCAACTCCGAGCCGGTGGTGAGCCTGCGGAAGAGACGCGCCTTGAGCGATTCCTCCAATGCCGCGACGCGCCGGGAAACCGTGGCGTGATTGAGGCCGAGCCGCCGGGCGGCGCCGAGGATCTGGCCTGCCCGCGCGACAGCGAGAAAGATACGCACGTCATCCCAGTTCATCGCCGCCCTCGAAAGACTGGTACTATGCAGAAATTCGTGCACCTTTCCAAGACGATCTTTATTTCTCGCACAACGGCTGCGTTCAGGGTCGCATTGCCTTCCGTTGTGCAAAGGCGGAGAATGATCCTTTCGAACAGTCAGGGAGCGTAACCATGGTCGAATACGGTCATTTCATCGGCGGCAAGAAGGTCGCCGGCAAGAGCGGACGCAAACAGGACGTGATGCAGCCAATGGATGGCTCCGTGCGCGGCGCCGTGGCGCTTGCCTCGCGCAATGAAGTGCGCGCGGCGGTCGAGAATGCCAAGGCGGCGCAGCCGGCCTGGGCGGCGACCAATCCGCAGCGCCGCGCCCGCATCCTGATGAAGTTTCTGGAACTGGTGGCGCGCGACAATGACGAACTGGCCGAGATCCTGGCGCGCGAGCATGGCAAGACCCTTCCCGACGCCAAGGGCGACATCCAGCGCGGCGTCGAAGTCGTCGAATTCGCGCTCGGCGTGCCGCACCTGATGAAGGGCGAGTTCACCGAGGGCGCCGGCCCCGGCATCGACAATTACTCCGTACGCCAGCCGCTCGGCGTCGTCGCCGGCATTACGCCCTTCAACTTCCCGGCCATGATCCCGATGTGGAAATTCGCGCCGGCGATCGCATGCGGCAATGCCTTCATCCTGAAGCCCTCCGAGCGTGATCCCGGAGTCCCGCTCAGGCTTGCCGAACTGATGCTGGAAGCAGGCTTGCCCGAGGGCATTCTCAATGTCGTCAATGGCGACAAGGAAGCGGTGGATGCGATCCTCGACGATCCGGACATCAAGGCGGTCGGCTTCGTCGGCTCGTCCGACATCGCGCAATATATCTATAGCCGCGCCGCCAGCACCGGCAAACGCGTGCAGTGCTTCGGCGGCGCCAAGAACCACATGATCGTCATGCCCGACGCCGACATGGACCAGGCGGTCGATGCGCTGATCGGTTCGGGCTATGGCGCGGCGGGCGAACGCTGCATGGCGGTGTCGGTCGCCGTGCCGGTCGGCAAGGCGACGGCCGACAAGCTGGTTGAGAAGCTCATTCCGCGTGTCGAAAGCCTGAAGATCGGCCCGTCCACCGACCCATCGGCCGATTTCGGCCCGCTGGTGACGAAGCAGGCTCTGGAGCGCGTCAAGGGCTATGTCGATCTCGGCATCAAGGAAGGCGCCAAGCTCGTCGTCGACGGGCGCGGCTTCAAGATGCAGGGCTATGAGAACGGCTTCTATATGGGCGGCTGCCTCTTCGACCATGTGACGCCCGAGATGCGCATCTACAAGGAAGAGATATTCGGTCCCGTGCTGTCGGTCGTTCGCGCGCATGATTATGAAGAGGCGCTGCGCCTTCCGTCGGAGCATGAATATGGCAATGGCGTCGCGATCTTCACCCGCGACGGCGACGCCGCGCGGGAATTCGCGTCCCGCGTCAATGTCGGCATGGTCGGCATCAACGTGCCGATCCCGGTGCCGGTCTCCTACTATACGTTCGGCGGATGGAAGCGCTCCGGCTTCGGCGACCTCAATCAGTATGGGCCGGATTCGATCCGCTTCTACACCAAGACCAAGACGGTGATGGCGCGCTGGCCGTCCGGCGTCAAGGAAGGCGCGGAATTCGCCATGCCGACGATGAACTGACGCCAGACAGTTTTCTCGCTTGCGCGTCCTCGCCTCCGGCTGCGGGCGCGCGGGCAGACGTCAAGGAAGGCGCGGAATTCGCCATGCCGACGATGAACTGACGCCCGGACAGCGGCGTGTCGTTCGGCGCGGACATGTGGCAGACGCATTTCGAAATTCAAAAGGCAGGGCTCGTCCGTGCCTTTTTCTTTTCGGGCCGCGGGATACCGCGGGCGGGCATATACGGAGATGTGATGGAACGAGATCGCGCGTCCCGAATTGTTAACGCGGGTCGAGCAGCGGAGAGGGTGGAAGCCGGCAAGAAGTGAAGCGCCGGCAAAAGGACGACAGGGAGCCCGTAATGGCACTCAAATCCTATCTCATTCCGGCAGCAGCAGCTGCCATCCTGGTTGTAACAGTTCCCCCCCGGCTGGAGGCCGCGCCGGCGCATTTCCAATCCACCGTCACAACTCCAAAGACCGACCGCATCGCGATGCGGCCGAATGCCGGCAAGACCGAAACCACCGTAACAGGTCTGCAGGCAGTTTCGGGCGTTACCTGCGCGAAACGCACCGACATGGTGAATGCGCTCGGGCGGCTTTATAATGAAAAGCAGCAATCCACCGGACTCGTCAGTCCGAAAGCGGCTGTCGAAGTGTTCGTCTCGAACAAGGGCGACTGGACGATCCTGGCAACCGGAACCAACGGCGTCAGCTGCATGATGGCGGCAGGCGAAGGCTGGGATACGGCCAATCTAGCCGCACTGCCGGGCAGCTGACCAGTTTCTCCTGTAATCAAAGGCCGGCGGCGACCGCTTCGGCGTGGCCACGAAGCAGGCTTATCAGGCGATCGGCCTGTACGCCGGCTGCGTCCTCGTCGTGATCCAGTATGGAACGGATGATCTCGACATGTTGGGCGGCCGATTCCGCCAGTCCGGCCTCGGCTCTGTAGCGATACCAGAATCGCCGGCTGTGGGTCTGCAACGGCGCGGCGAGGCGTGACGCGAAGGCGTTGTCCGCGGCAGAATTGATTGCTTCGTCGAGGGATTTGTCGGCGGCGAGGAAGTCGTTCACGCTGCCGGCGATGACGGCCTGCTGCATGGCGCGCGCCGCCTTCTGGAAACGCATATTGGCGTCGCGCGTATAGAAACGGGCGGCTGAGCGGGCGAGGATGATCTCGACCCCGCGCCGCGCGTCGAGCACCTTCAGCCAGTCCCCGGCATGGAGCGGCGCGACGGCCATGCCGGCGCGCGGGCGCACTTCGAGAAGCCCTTCCCATGCGAGCCTCTGCACGGCTTCGCGCACCGGTGTGCGGCCAAGTCCCAGCCGCTCGATCAGAACACCTTCCGTCGTGACGCTGCCCGGCGCCAGTTCGAGCGTCACGATCATCCGCTCCAGTACGCGATAGGCCTTGACCGCGGCTGGCTCGAAGGAATTGATATCGCTTTCCGCGTTCAACAGATGCGCTCCCTGGCGGATTCCTGCCGCATATCAACGCGGAAATCCATGTTGACATATATCCGGCCATATTGATATATCACGAATATATCAGATCGGAGAGAGATAAGATGTGGAAAGGTATATTCCCGGCAGTCACCACGAAGTTCACGGCCGATGACGCGCTCGATCATGCGGAAATGGAGCGCTGCTTCTCTTTGCTCATGGATGCCGGATGTGACGGTCTCATTGTCGCCGGGTCGTTGGGCGAAGGGCCGATGCTTTCCCATGACGAGAAGCTGGAGGTCCTGAAGACCGCTCAAGGCGTGGCGCGGGGCAAGCCCGTGCTCCTCACCGTCAATGAAGCATCCACCCGCGAGGCGAAGGCGCTTGCCGTGCGGGCGGCGAAGGCCGGCGCTGACGGTCTGATGGTCGTGCCGAGCCCGATCTACCACACCAACCCCAAAGAGACCGCAGACAATCTCAAGATGATCGCCGCGGCTGGCGATCTGCCCGTGATGGTCTATTCCAACCGCATCGCCTACCGCGTTGACGTGACTGCCGACATCATGGCCGAGCTTGCGTCCGACAACCGCATCGTGGCCATCAAGGAATCCTCCGACGACATCCGCCGCTCGATCGACATGATCAACCGTTTCGGCGATCGTTTCGACCTCTTTACAGGCGTCGACAATCTCGCCTTCGAGGCGCTATCCGTCGGCGCGGTTGGCTGGGTCGCCGGTCTCGTCACCGCCTTCCCGCGCGAAACGGTCGTGATCTACCGTCTCATCAAGGAAGGGCGCACCGCCGAGGCGCTCAAGCTTTACCGTTGGTTCCGACCGCTTCTCGATCTCGACGTCTCGACCTATCTGGTCCAGAACATCAAGCTTGCGGAGGTCCACGCCATCGGCAGCAATGAGCGGGTGCGCCTGCCGCGCCAGCCGCTTGCCGGCGCCGAGCGCGAGCGGGTGGAGAAAATCATTAGGGACGCGCTGGCGACGCGGCCGGATCTGCCTAAGATCTGAATGAAAACGCGGATATTTCCGTGAGCAACGATCAGCTCGACATCCTCGTCATCGGCGCCGGCATTATCGGCGTCTGTACGGCCGCCTATCTCGCCGAGTCGGGCCATGCGGTCTCGGTTGTCGATCGGAGCGGTATCTGCGAGGAGACGAGCTCAGGCAATGCCGGCGCCTTCGCCTTCTCCGACGTGTTGCCGCTGGCGCAAAAAGGCATGCTCGCCCATGCGCCCAAATGGCTTCTCGATCCGCTGGGTCCGCTGTCGATCCGCCCATCCTATCTGCCGCAGCTCCTTCCGTGGCTCATACGGTTCTGGCGCGCGGGTGCGCCCCGACGCTACGAGGCGGGACTCGCCGCGCAGGCGGCCCTGATGAAACTTGGCGAGGCGGAATGGGCCGGTCTTATGCAGCGCTCGGGCACGACGGGCATGCTGCGCGAGGACGGCTCGCTCGAACTCTATGAGAGCAAGGCGGAGTTTCATAACTCACTCCCGGGCTGGGAGGCGCGCGAGCGCCACGGCATCGCCTTCCGGCATCTGGAGAAGGATGAACTCGGCGAATATCAACCCGGCCTTTCCGATCGGTTCGTTGCCGGCGCCTTCGTCCCCGGCTGGAAGACCGTCAGCGATCCGCGATTGGTCGGCAAGGCCATCTGGGCCTATGCGGAACAGAAAGGCGCTACTTTCATCCGCGCCGATGTCAGGGGAATCCGACCTGCCGGCGGCGGCTGGCAGGCGTCGGGGGCCGATGGGAGGGAGATGAAGTCGCGCAAGATCGTTCTTTGCGCCGGGGCGTGGTCCGCGCAGCTTGCCAGACAGGTCGGCGACTCTGTCCCGCTCGATACCGAACGCGGTTACAACACGACTCTTCCCGTTGATGCGTTCGACATCAAGCGGCAGCTGATCTTTTCCGGCCATGGCTTCGTCGTCACGCCGCTCTCGACCGGCATCCGGGTCGGCGGCGCGGTCGAATTCGGCGGGCTCCGCCTGCCGCCCAATTTCGCCCGCTCGAAGGCGATGCTCGAAAAAGCGAAACGCTTTCTGCCGGGGCTGAAGACGGAAGGCGGGCGGGAGTGGATGGGCTATCGCCCCTCGCTTCCCGATTCGCTACCGGTCATCGGGCCGGCGCCGCGCCACGCCAACTTGTTCTATGCTTTCGGCCACGGCCATCTCGGCCTGACCCAGGCCGCGGCAACCGGGCGCTTGGTCCGAGCGCTCGTTTCGGGCGAGGCTTCGCCGATCTATCTTTCTCCTTATCAGGCCAATCGCTTCTGAGGTTCCGCCATGGCGCAACACACCTTTTTCTGCATCGACGGGCATACCTGCGGCAATCCCGTCCGGCTCGTCGCCGGCGGCGGTCCCCGGCTGGAGGGCGCGACCATGATGGAGCGCCGGGCGCATTTCCTCGCCGAATATGACTGGATCCGCACCGGGCTGATGTTCGAGCCGCGCGGCCACGACATGATGTCGGGCTCGATCCTCTATCCGCCGACGCGCCCCGATTGCGATATCGCCATTCTCTTCATCGAGACCTCCGGCTGCCTTCCGATGTGCGGCCACGGCACGATAGGCACCGTCACCTTCGCGATCGAGAACGGCCTTGTGACGCCGAAGACGCCGGGCACGCTCAGGCTCGACACGCCGGCCGGTCTCGTCGTCGCGGAATACCGGCGGGAAGGCGCACATGTGGAGGAGGTGCGGATCACCAATGTCCCCTCCTTCCTCTATGCAGAAAATCTGGCGATCGATTGCCCCGGCCTCGGCCCGATCAGTGTCGATGTGGCCTATGGCGGCAATTTCTACGCCATCGTCGAACCGCAGGAGAATTACCGCGACATGGCCGACCATGCCGCGACCGACCTGATCGCCTGGAGTCCGGTGCTGCGGCAGAGGCTGAACGAGGCCTATTCCTTCGTCCATCCGGAAAATCCCGGCATCAACCGGCTGTCGCACATCTTGTGGACGGGCGCGCCGGAAAGTGGCGAGGCGGACGCGCGCAATGCGGTCTTCTACGGCGACAAGGCCATCGACCGGTCGCCCTGCGGCACTGGCACCTCGGCCCGCATGGCCCAGCTTCATGCCAAGGGAAGGTTGAAGACCGGCGGCGGCTTCGTCCACGAATCCATCATCGGTTCGTTGTTCAAGGGGCGCGTCGAGGCGGAAACGATGGTTGGAGGCCGGCCCGCGATCATTCCGTCCATCGGCGGCTGGGCACGGCGAACGGGCTTGAACACGATCTTTATCGACGATCGCGACCCTTTTGCCCACGGTTTCGTCGTCTCGTGAAACCCGCGTTCTTGCGGCTCTTGGAGCCGCCGAGCGCCTGCTTCCGCCGCCGCCGTCGCTTTGATGATTGATTCGACGCACCGGACTATGCCAAAAGTCGAATCAGCATGGTCCAGGGGAGGACGGGCGCGGAGGCCGGCGGGTCGAGGCTGAGGAAGACCCCATCAGCGAATTAGGCAGTTTGCCGAAAAAAATGCCGTTGCAATCCGGCCCCGAACCGGTACGACTAGGGAAAATACCAAAAGGGATGCGCGAATGGGGCGACATCCTTGGGGAGCCACGAAAGTATGCAATATTTCATCCAGCAGCTTATCAATGGGCTGACGCTGGGATCCATCTATGGCCTGATCGCGATCGGCTACACGATGGTCTACGGCATCATCGGTATGATCAATTTCGCCCACGGCGACGTTTTCATGGTCGGGGCCTTCATCTCGCTCATTGTTTTTCTCATTCTCGCATCGCTGTTCGGCGGCGTGCACGTGGTTCTGTTCCTGCTCATCATGATGGCCGTCGCCATTGTGATGACGGGCCTGTGGAATTGGGCGATCGAGCGCGTGGCCTACCGCCCCCTTCGCGGCTCTTTCCGTCTGGCGCCATTGATCACCGCCATCGGCATGTCGATCACGCTCTCGAATTTCGTCCAGGTCACGCAGGGGCCGCGCAACAAGCCGATCCCGCCGCTCATTCACGGCGACTTCGCGATCGACGGCGTCACAATATCGCTGAAGCAGGTCATCATCGGCGTCGTCACCGTCGTGCTGCTCGCCATATTCTGGTATGTCGTGAACCGGACGCCGCTCGGGCGCGCGCAGCGCGCTTGCGAACAGGACCGCAAGATGGCGGCGCTGCTCGGCATCGATGTCGACCGGACCATCTCGATCACCTTCATCATGGGCGCCGCGCTGGCGGGCGTCGCCGGCACGCTGTTTCTCATGTACTATGGTGTGGTCGTCTTCTCGGACGGCTTCGTCCCTGGCGTGAAGGCCTTTACCGCGGCGGTCCTGGGCGGCATCGGCTCGATTCCCGGCGCCGTGGTCGGCGGTGTCCTGATCGGCGTCATCGAATCGCTCTGGTCGGCCTATTTCTCGATCGATTACAAGGACGTGGCGGCATTTTCGGTCCTCGCGATCGTGCTCATCTTCATGCCATCCGGCCTCATGGGCCGTCCCGAAGTGGAGAAGGTGTAGGCCATGGCAGAAGCTGTGTCGGCTCCGCGTATGGAAGCGCGGAGCAGCAACATCACCGGCGCCTTCCGCGAGGCCGTCTATACCGGTCTCGTCGCGCTCGGCATGTTCGTCCTACTGGTCGGGCTGAAGACCGACCAGAACATCCGCAACGAACTTATCCTCGTGCAGCGCTGGGGCCTGCTGGCGGTTTTTGTCGGCGTGGCGATGGTCGGCCGCTTCGTCTTTGCCGCATTCGTCCGTCCCGCGCTCGCGAAGCGGCGCGCGGCCCGCGCGGCGGCCGCCGTTCCCGAAATCGTGCAGGAATCCTTCCTCAAGAAGAATTTCAACCTCCTTGCGATTATTTTCCTGTTCATCTTTCCGCCCTTGGTCGTGACGACGCTCGGCCTGCAGGGCTCTCTCAAATGGGTCGATAATTTCGGCATCCAGATCCTCATCTATGTGATGCTCGGCTGGGGATTGAACATCGTCGTCGGTCTCGCCGGCCTGCTCGACCTCGGCTATGTCGCCTTCTACGCGGTCGGAGCCTATTCCTACTCGCTGCTTGCCATCCATTTCGGCTGGTCCTTCTGGATCCTGCTCCCGGTCGCCGGACTTCTCGCGGCGTGCTGGGGCGTGATCCTGGGCTTCCCGGTCCTGCGGCTCCGAGGCGACTATCTCGCCATCGTTACGCTCGCCTTCGGCGAGATCATCCGGCTCGTTCTCATCAATTGGACGGCCGTGACGAAGGGCACATTCGGCATTTCAGGCATTCCGAAAGTGACGTTCTTCGGCCTGATTTCCTTCGATGTCAGCGATCCCAACTACATCGCGAAGGTTTTCGACCTGCCGATGTCGGGGGTCTATTACAAGATTTTCCTTTATTACCTGATCCTCTGTATGGCGCTTGTGACCGCCTTCGTTAGCATCAGGCTGCGGCGCATGCCGGTCGGCCGCGCCTGGGAGGCCTTGCGCGAAGACGAGATCGCCTGCCGTTCGCTCGGCATCAACACCACCAACACGAAGCTGACGGCCTTCGCCACCGGCGCGATGTTCGCGGGCTTCGCCGGTTCGTTCTTCGCCGCGCGCCAGGGCTTCGTCAGCCCCGAATCCTTCGTCTTTCTCGAATCGGCCGTGGTGCTGGCCATCGTCGTTCTGGGCGGCATGGGGTCGCTGACAGGCATCGCTGTGGCGGCGGTGGTCATGATCGGCGGCACGGAAATCCTGCGCGAACTGAGTTTCCTGAAAGTGATCTTCGGTCCGGATTTCACGCCGGAGCTTTATCGCATGCTGCTTTTCGGGCTCGCGATGGTCATCGTCATGGTGTGGAAGCCGCGCGGCTTCGTCGGCAGCCGCGAGCCCACCGCCTTTCTCAAGGAGAAGAAAGCTGTTTCAGCCAGTTTCACCAAAGAGGGGCACGGCTGATGCTCGATAGACCCACATCCGCCAGCCCGATCCTTCAGGTTGAGCGCCTTTCCATGCGCTTCGGGGGATTGCGCGCAATCGACGATCTGTCCTTCGAGGCGAGACGCGGCGAGATCACCGCTCTCATCGGGCCGAACGGCGCGGGAAAGACGACCGTCTTCAACTGCATCACCGGCTTCTACAAGCCGACCGAAGGCATGATCACGATGACACGGCGCGGCGGCGAGCGATATCTGCTCGAGCGCATGCCCGATTTTCACATCACCCGCGACGCCAAGGTCGCCCGCACCTTCCAGAACATCCGGCTTTTCGCCGGCATGACGGTGCTGGAGAATTTGCTCGTTGCCCAGCACAACAAGCTCATGAGGGCTTCCGGCTTCACCATATTGGGACTGTTCGGTTTCTCCGGCTATAAGAAGGCGTCGGCGGAATCGATCGAGGTGGCCAAGTTCTGGCTCGACAAGGCCGATCTGATCGATCGCGCCGACGATCCAGCCGGTGATCTTCCCTATGGCGCGCAGCGCCGGCTCGAAATCGCCCGCGCCATGTGCACGGAACCGGAACTGCTTTGCCTCGACGAACCGGCTGCGGGCCTCAACCCGCATGAATCGGCGGCCCTCAATATGCTCCTCAACGAGGTGAGGGAGGCAAGCGGCACCTCCATCCTTCTCATCGAGCACGACATGTCGGTCGTCATGGAGATTTCGGACCACATCGTCGTGCTGGAATACGGGCAGAAAATATCGGATGGCGATCCTGCATCGGTAAAAAGCGATCCGAAGGTCATCGCGGCCTATCTCGGCGTCGATGACGAGGAGATCGAGGATCTTCTGACCGAGGTTGGCGAGGAGAGCGTCGTCGAAGGGCTGGATGCCGAGCCGGACGCTTCCCACAATGTCGAACCGTCAGCCTCCTTCTTCGCGGGGCCGATCGCCGACACGATCGCCCATAGCGACGAGGAAGAACATATCGCCGTCTCGCCGGGCGCATCCCGCGCCAGGATCGTGGAGGCGCGCGAAAAGGCGCAAGCAGCAGCCGCCCGGAAGAGGACGAAACCGGAAGCGCGAGACAAGAAGGGCACGACCGCGGCTGCGGCCGGCGCGGCGGCGAAAGCTCGAAGCTCCGGAAAAATCGCGGCCCCGGAGAAGCCGGCGCAGGCAGAAAGGGCCGCTTCCCTGTCTGGCGCGCTTGTCAAACCGCGCGGCGGCAAGGCGGACGATCTGACCCGCATCAAGGGGATCGGCGCCGCCAATGAAAAGAAGCTTCACGCGCACGGCATCTTCCATTTCGACCAGATCGCTGCCTGGAAGGCGGCGGACGTGAAGGCGGCTGAAGCCTATCTGGCCTTCGATGGTCGTATAAAAAGGGAGGAGTGGGTCAAGCAGGCGCGCCTTCTCGCCAGGAGCAAGGAAACCGAACCCTCGCCCCGCGCCGATGCCGGCAAGGCGGCGGCGAGCCGTGCGGCATCCGCCAAGGGGAGGCGCAAATAATGGCCGGCGAACCGCTTCTCAACGTCGAACGGGTCGAGACCTACTACGGCAATATCCGCGCTCTCAATGGCGTCAACGTTTCGGTCAATCAGGGTGAGATCGTGACCTTGATCGGCGCGAACGGCGCCGGCAAGTCGACCTTGATGATGACCATTTTCGGCAGCCCCCGCGCGCGCAGTGGCCGGATAACCTTCGCCGGCGCCGACATCACGCAGATGCCGACGCATGAGATCGCGCGCCTCAGGATCGCCCAGTCGCCCGAAGGCCGGCGCATCTTTCCGCGCATGACCGTCACCGAGAATCTGCAGATGGGCGCCAGCCTC
>Ga0187809_10000396_pt1 | contig 23928 bp, 27 predicted proteins | sample NC_wetland_sal_i_8_FD_132415 | JGI IMG/M metagenome (GOLD analysis project Ga0187809, IMG submission 132415) | Wetland sediment microbial communities from Neuse River Estuary, North Carolina, USA - ASW_4 | ecosystem: Environmental > Aquatic > Freshwater > Wetlands > Sediment | place: USA: North...
CGCGAGCTGATCGATCGTCAGGTGGCCGGTTACATCCGGTTTGGTGAATTTGCCTTGTACATGCGCCTGCAATGCGACCGAATGCCATGAGAGATCTTGCCGCGGCTGCATCGCCGGCGCCTGCGCCGTAACGGTCAGGTTGGCGGCTTCCTTCGTAAGGTCCACCGTGCCCTGTGCGTTCGCATTCAACGGGCCCGCGGTAACGGCCAGCTGGGTTGCGACGGCGTCGCGCGGCCCATTCAGCTTGGCATCGACGCGAATTGCGCCAAGCTGCGGCAGACTCGCCAGGCCGGCGATCAGTCCGCCTGGCGGCTCATTGGCGCTCAGCGTCAGGTCGAGCTGCTTCGGCGTGATATCGGCGTCCAGCTTGTAAACGGCGCTGCCGCCGATTTCCGTTGCGGTGACCTGCCCCTTGCCGGTCGTGTAAGAGTCCAGCGTCCCTGACCCGTCCAGCTTGAGCGAATATGCCTTGCCCGCGACTGCCGGGGCCAATTCCAGCCGATCGACGACCAGCTTGTGCAGTATCACCGTCACCGGCAGGTTGGAGGAAGCTTTCTTGCTGGTCGCGCTCGACGCCGATTGCGGCAGCCGCTCCAGCGTGGCGCTGCCAACGGTCAGCTTGTTGATATCCGCCTTGCCGTGGATCAACTGCAGCATCGACCAGTCGATCGTGATGTCGTGCAGTCGCAGATAGACACCGGCTTTGTCGTGCAGCTGGAGATTGTCGAAATGCAGATGGCTCGGCCACCAGATAGGATCGCCCGACGAGGTCACCATGCCGCCGGTCGATTTCGAAATGACGTTGCCGATCAGCGCCTGACCCGGCCCGGTCCCGCCGCCGAATACCAGCAAGGCCAGGACCACGCCGATCACCGTAACCAGCCCAACGAAAATCCAGGCGAACCACTTCAGGACACGTCGCATTCAGAAAGCCTGCCCGATGCCGATGTAAAATTCAAAGGAGTCGCCACCCCGTTCCTTGTTCAGCGGCACGGCCACATCCAGCCTGATCGGACCGATCGATGTGTAATAGCGAAAGCCCACGCCTGCGCCGACTCGCCACTGGTTGGTGAACGGTACGCCGTTCGCACTCACCTGGCCGGCATCGACGAAGGCCACGGCTCCATATTTGTCGAGAATACGCTGCCGGTACTCGAGCGACCCCGCGGAAACCGCCGTGCCGCCGGTGGGCTCCCCATCGGGAAACGTCGGCCCGATCGACTGATAGCGATATCCCCGCACGGTAGTGCTGCCGCCCGCATAGAACCGCTGATCGGGCGGCAGGCTGAACACGTCGGCGCCAGCAGTCTTACCCACCAGGCCGCGCATCGCCAACACGCTGCGGCCGTCGCCGCTGAGATCGAAATACGTCGATCCCGCCGCCTCCATGATGAAGAACGTCGCACTCTTGTTGGAAAGCGACTGCATCGGGGTGATGCTGAGCCTCGCGCGGATACCGGAGGTGGGATTCAGCAGGCTGTCCGTGGTGTCGTACTTTGCAACCAGCGGCAGCCCGACCAGGTTGTAGTGCCGGCCGACGCCCTCCTGCTCGATCTCCTCCTGCTCTCCCGACAAGCCTATGCTGATCCGCCAGTGCAGACCGAATTGGCGGCTCAGCTTGGCTTCCTGGGTGAGCGCTCGCTGATCGTATGCCTTCAGACTCTGCTTGATCGCGCCCAGATCGAATTCGAGATCCTGAATGCGCGCCATGAAATCCGGTTTGATGAATTGCGCGCCGAGCTGATAGCCGGGCTTGGTGGTCGCGTTACCGCCAAGGTTTGTGGACCCAGTCAGGTTCAGCCTCTCGGCATTGCCGAACAAATTGCGGTCATGCCAGCCCAGATTGAAATTCAGGCCGAGGTCAGTCGAGTAGCCGGCGCCGACATCTACCGCGTGCAGCTTGCGTTCCGACATCTGCACGGTGATCGGCAGATTTCCGTTGGCATTCAACTGCTCGGCCGGAACCATACGCACCATGGAGAATACGCCGAGCGACATCAGGTCTGCACGGGCCTTGTTCAACACGTCGGGGCTGAATGGCTCCCCCTGGTGAATGAGCAGACGCTTGCGAACGAAGCTTCGGTTCATATGCTCCAGACCGGTGATCTGGATCGGACCGAGATCGGCGCGCGGTCCGGTTTGGGCATCGAACACAACGTCCAGTTGGTCGGACCCCAACCGCAGCGTCGCCGGAGCCAAATCAACCTTCGCCAGGGGATAGCTTTCGCTGCGCAGCGCGCTCAGCAGACGGTCGCGAGCGGCCACCACATCGGCCGCGACCGCTGGTTGTCCGGATCTAAGATTCAGCTTCTCGCGAGCCTGCGGCGGCACCGCGCCATTGATCGTGACGCTGCCCACGTGGAACAGCGGACCACGCACAAAGCTGACGTCCACCTTCACCGGAGGGCTGGCCGGCCGGGACTCGATCAGGCCCGGCAGATTGACGTCGGTCAGGGTATGCCCGGCGATCGTGACATCGACCGTGCCTTTGTAGTAGCCGAAGCTGTGCAGCACGGTTTCGAAGCGGCCCACGTCCTGGCGGGCGCGTTCGACCAGCGCGAAGCCGCCGACCGGTGCTTTCTTTTCCAGCGAAACCAGCGTGGATGCACCATTCAGCGCCGTGTCCAGCGGCTTGTCGCCGGTGGACTTCAGCGTCACTGTGTACGGTTGCGGATCTGCGGCCCGGCTGGCCGGTATTGCACAAATCAGCAGAGTAAGGCCCAGGACCAGCAGGCCTGGAGCAATGGCGCGATTAGGCATGCCACGCTTGTAACCCCAGCCTTGCCAGGATGCATGTCGCGCAAGGATCACGGTTGCGCCATTGTCTGGTAACCGGCCCCGCGCTATCCGACATGCCATGCGGGAATCGCCTCGTCGCTTGCGCCGGCTTGCCGGACCTCCACTGATTGTGGACCGGTCCGCTCCTCTGCCGGCGGAGCCGGCCGAACGCCCTTACCTGGGAGAGGGCCGGCGCTTCCTGCGGCGAGTGCGGGTCGTGCGGCGGCTGGTGCTCGTGTTGTCCTGGACCCTGGTGTGCATCCCGCTGCAGTCGGTCTGTCTGCTGCTGCCGGGCCGTCCCAAAATTGCATTCGCACGTGCCTATTGGGCAATTTTCACCCGGCTGCTTGGCTTGCAGGTGCAGGTTATCGGGAAGCTCCCCGCGTCTCCCACCCGGCCTGTGCTGTTCGTATCCAACCACTCCTCCTGGGTGGACATCCCTGTGCTCGGCGGCGTTCTGGATGGCTGCTTCGTCTCCAAGTCCGATGTGGCGCGCTGGCCGGTGATCAGTACGATCGCCCGGCTTGGCCGTTCCGTTTTCGTCAGCCGGCAGCGCGGCGCCACCGCCCGGGAGCGGGATGAGATGCGGGCGCGGCTCGCAGTCGGCGACAACCTGGTGCTTTTCCCCGAAGGCACCAGCTCCGATGGGTCCCGCGTACTTCCCTTTCGCTCAGCCTTCTTCGCCCTGGCGGAGCCGCGCAGCCAGCATCCGCCGCTGATCCAGCCAATTTCAGTGGTTTACGACCGGCTGGGCGGGCTGCCCACGGGCCGCGCCAGCCGCCCGGTCTTTGCATGGTACGGCGACATGGACATCGCCTCGCACTTCTGGCGACTCGGCCAGCAAAGCGGGCTGCGGGCGACGGTTCTGCTGCACACGCCGATGGAGCCGGCAGAATTCGCCGACCGCAAGGCATTGTCCCTGGCTGTGTGGCGCAGCGTCGCCGACGGTGCGGCAACGCTGCGGCAAAACCGGCCGGCGCAACCGTTGGGGGCGCGCCAGGCTGCCGAACCTTTGGCGGACAACACTGCGGCCCTGGCATGAACGCGCGAGCGGGCCGCCGCACCGCCAGCGACAAGGCGCTTGACATGGCGCACCGGCTTCCTGCCAGATCGCGATGCACCAGTAGGGGGTTGCTGGTTCTGCGCTTGACCGTGCCGTTTCGGGCCACCATTGCTCCCGCTTTGCGTCCCGGACTGATCCGGACCCGCGGAGCGGAGCCTGTCGAATGATGCTTGGCCGACCAACCACTGACACCCGCAAGCGGCTGCACGTCATCACCTGGGGTTGCCAGATGAACGTGTACGACAGCGCGCGCATGTCCGACGTGCTGGCACCCCTTGGCTACGTCCCGGTTTCCCAGCCGGACGGCGCGGACATGGTGATCCTCAATACCTGCCACATTCGGGAGAAGGCCGCGGAGAAGGTATTCTCCGAACTCGGCCGCCTGCGCCGGCTGAAGGACGCCCGCGCCGCCGACGGCGAACGCATGATCCTGGCCGTCGCCGGCTGCGTCGCCCAGGCCGAAGGCGAGGAAATCCTGGCCCGCGCGCCCTATGTGGACATCGTGCTCGGTCCGCAAACCTACCATCGGCTGCCTGAGATGGTGGCTCGCGCCGCCCGCGCCGCCGGCGCAGTGATCGATACGGATTTCCCGGCGGAGCAGAAATTCGACTTCCTGCCCGACGCCTCGGCACCGCAGGGCGTCTGTGCCTTCCTCAGCATCCAGGAGGGCTGCGACCGATTCTGCAGTTTCTGCGTCGTGCCTTATACCCGCGGCGCGGAACAGAGCCGGCCGGCGGCTTCGGTGCTGGCGGAAGCCCGGCGGCTGGTGACGCAAGGCGCGCGCGAGATCACGCTGCTCGGTCAGAACGTCAATGCCTGGCATGGTGACGCGCCGGACGGCGGCGAATGGGACCTGGGGCGGCTGATCCGCGAACTGGCCGACATCCCCGGCCTGCTGCGGCTTCGCTACGCCACTTCACATCCGCGTGACATGACGGCTTCGCTGATCGCGGCGCACCGGGACGTGCCCACGCTGATGCCCTTCCTGCATCTGCCGGTACAGGCGGGCTCCGACCGCATCCTGACCGCGATGAACCGCCGGCACCGCGCCGCCGACTACCTGCGCATCGTGGAAAAGCTGCGCACCGCTCGCGCCAACCTGGCGCTGTCCTCGGATTTCATCGTCGGCCACCCGGGCGAAACGGCGGCGGATTTCCAGGCCACTCTGGACCTGGTGCGGCAGGTCGGCTTCGCGCAGGCGTTCAGCTTCCGCTACTCCGCCCGGCCCGGCACCCCGGCCGCCGCCGCGCCGAACCAGGTGCCGGAGCCGGAGAAGGAGCGGCGCCTGCAGGAACTCCAGGCGTTGCTGCGCGACCAGCAGGCGCAATTCAATGCCGGCTGCGTCGGCTGGGAGCTGCCCGTGCTGTTCACCGGACCGGGCCGGCACCCCGGCCAAATGGCCGGCCGCTCGCCGTTTCTGCAACCGGTGCATGTTTTCGGACCGGAATCGGTGGCCGGCCATGAAATCTCCGTGCGAATCGACGCTGCACTCCCCAATTCTTTGGCTGGAACCCTGATGCAGGAGCGAGCCCGCGCTTGAGCCAAGTATCCGCCTCGGCAAATCCGTCCCAAGTTCTGTCCGGCGGCAAGGCCGTCACCCTCCAGTTCAGCGACAACACGCTGTTGCCCCTGTTGCTCGGCGACCATGACCGCCATCTGGTCCGCATCGAGCAAGCCCTGGGCGTACGCCTGTCCTGCCGCGGCAATCGGGTCGCCATCGCTGGCGATGCCGACCGCGTCGACATGGCTCAGAGCATGCTCCAGAGCCTTTGGCGCCGCCTGGAACGGGGCGAGAGCGTCGGCCGCCCGGAAGTGGAGGCGGCGATCCGCCTGGCGGATGCCGAATCCGATCCGCGCCTGCCATTGTCGGATCTACCGGCAATCCACACCCGTCGCGGCGCCGTGGCAGCGCGCAGCCAGGGCCAGGCAGCCTATATGGAGGCGCTCGCCAGCCAGGACCTGGTGTTCGGAGTCGGGCCGGCGGGGACCGGCAAGACCTATCTGGCCGTCGCCCAGGGCGTCGCCATGCTGCAGGCCGGCAAAGTGGACCGCATTGTGCTGTCCCGTCCGGCGGTCGAAGCCGGCGAGCGGCTCGGCTTCCTCCCCGGCGACATGAAGGAAAAGGTCGACCCCTATCTCCGCCCGCTCTACGATGCATTGCACGACATGCTGCCGGGCGAGCAGGTGATCCGCCGGATGAACAACGGCGAGATCGAAGTTGCCCCCCTGGCCTTCATGCGCGGCCGCACCCTGGCGCATTGCTTCGCCATCCTGGATGAGGCACAGAACACCTCCCCGGTGCAGATGAAGATGTTCCTCACCCGCATGGGCGAGGGCACCCGCATGGTGGTCACCGGCGACCTCTCGCAGGTTGACCTGCCGGGCGGCGTTCGGTCCGGCCTGCGCGACGCGTTGGATACGCTGGAAGGTATTTCCGGCATTCGGGTGGTGCGGTTCGACAAGCGTGATGTGGTGCGGCACCCGCTGGTGACCGCGATCGTTGACGCCTACGATCAACGGGATGCGGCGGCAGGCGACAAACGGCGTGAGGCACGGCGGTCGAAGCCGGACAGCGAAACGGCTGGGAAATGAGCAACCGCAGCCGACCAGCGATACGACATGGACGGCCGCTCGACCGCATGTACACTGACCGGAAGGCCGTAGCCTCCGAGTGACTGGAGCAAAGGGCCGTTCATCGGCTCGCAGGATATGGACCCGTCAGGAAGTAGATGCCCCGCGCAAGCGGGGGACCCGAGCATTGAGGTGATCGTCGAAGATCCGGCCTGGCTTCGGCTCGTGCCCCGGGCGGCGTGGGTCGCCGGCCGCGCGGCACGGGCCGCCGGCGTGACGGCAACGGTGGTATTGGCCGGAGACCGGGCCGTTCGCCGTCTCAACGCCCGCCACCGCGGACGCAACAAGCCAACGAATGTGCTGACCTACGCTGAGCCCGGACCGGAAGTGATCCTCGCCTTGGGGGTGGTCCTGCGGGAGGCGCAGCGTTTCGGCCGCCGCCCGGCGCATCATCTGGCGCATCTGGTGGTCCACGGGGCGCTGCACCTGGCCGGGCAGGATCACATCCACCCCGGCCAGGCCCGCCGCATGGAGATGGCGGAAGCCCGCATTCTCCGCCGGCTGCGCATCGCCAACCCGTGGAAGCAGGCATGACCGGCGGTATCCGTCCCGGACTGCTGAGCCGGCTGCGCGGGTTCCTCCCCCGGCGCCATCCCGAGCAGTCGCTGCGCGCCTCCATCGCCGAACTTGTGCAGGAGGCCGCCCAGGAACAGGTGATACCGGGCGAGGCGCCGGAACTCGATCGCCACGAACGGCTGCTGATCGCCAACGTGTTGCGGCTGCGCGAGACCGCGGCCTCCGACGTCATGGTGCCGCGCGCCGACATCATCGCCATCCGCTCCGACGTGACGCTGGCACAGGCGATCGAGCTGTTCCGCACCGACGGGCATTCCCGCATGCCGGTGTACCGCGAGTCGCTGGATGACGTGGTGGGCATGGTCCACCTGAAGGACCTGTTCGCCTATGTCGGCCGGCCGGAGACGTTCTCGTTGGAGGCGATCATGCGCCGGCCGCTGATGGTGGCGCCGCAGATGCCGGTGCTGGACCTGCTGCTGCAGATGCGCCAGCAGCGCATCCATTTGGCGCTGGTGGTGGACGAGTATGGCGGCATCGACGGGCTGGTCACCATTGAAGACCTGGTGGAGACGATCACCGGCGACATTGCCGATGAACACGACGACCCGGCGGTGCCTATGGTGGTGGAACGGCCGGACGGCTCATTGGATGTGAATGCACGCCTGCCAGTGGAGGAATTCGAGGCGAAGGTCGGTCCGGTATTGAGCGAGGACGAGCGCGACGCCGACATCCACACGGTGGGCGGGCTGGTGTTCACCCTGGCCGGACGCGTGCCGGCGAAGGGCGAGGTACTGAGCCACCACTCCGGCATCGAGTTCCGTGTGCTGGACGCCGACCCGCGGCATATCCGGCGGGTGCGGGTACGGCGGACCGACCCGGAAACGGAGCGGGCAGAGGCAGCCGAATAGATCGCGGATAAAATGCACCAGGCGATAGCCCGGCGCTTCGCGTTTTGGTGCCTGGATCGTCCTCCCGTCCCCAATGTCGTGACCGAAAACCGGCCCGCTTTCCCCGTGTCATTGCCGGCGCAGGCCGGCCACCCACGTCTCCTGCAATTGTGGGCCAGTGAAAAGACGTGAGTGGCCGGCCTGCGCCGGCAATGACACGGGGGAATTGGGGACCGTCGCCCGCCAGACTCCCAACAGCCGCCCGGCAGACGCCTGCCATTCTCGCCCGCCGAAAAACCGGCTAGCCTTACTGCAACCAACAGGACCGGCCTCGTAAAGCGCCGGCCTGCCGACGCTCACATGACACGTCCGGCACCAGGGAGGCAGCTGATGAATGCCCCGATCCACGCCGATCCGCGCGAGCACGCATACAGCATTCCGCTCGACCAGATCGACGTCAGCAATCCCCACCTCTATCAGCAGGACACTTGGCGGCCCTATTTCGAACGGCTGCGCCGCGAGGATCCGGTCCACTGGTGCCCACAGGGCATGTACGGCGCGTACTGGTCCGTCACCCGCTATCGCGACATCATGGCGGTGGATACCAATCAACGGGCGTTTTCCTCCGATGCGCTGATGGGCGGCATCGTGCTGCGCGACGTGCCGATGGATTTCCGGCGGCCGAGTTTCATCTCGATGGACCCGCCGAGACATGACGAACAGCGGAAGATCGTGGCGCCGATCGTCGCACCGGGAAATCTGCAGAACCTGTCGGGAACCATTCGCGCGCGCGCCGGCCGCATCCTCGACAGCCTGCCGCGCGGCGAAACCTTCGACTGGGTGGACCGCGTCTCGGTCGAACTCACCACGCAGATGCTGGCGACGCTGTTCGATTTCCCCTTCGAGGAGCGGCGCAAGCTGACCTACTGGTCGAATGTCGCCACGGTGAACACGCGGGCCGGCACGGAGATCGACTCCGAGGCCAAGCGGAACGAAGTACTCGATGAAGCGATGCGCACCTTCGTCGAGCTCTGGCATGAACGGAGAGAGCAGCCACCGCGGCCCGACCTGATCTCCATGCTGGCGCATGGAGAAGCGACGCGCGATCTGCCGTCGCGCCCGCATGAGTTCATGGGTACGCTGATGCTGCTGGTGGTGGGCGGAAACGACACGACCCGCAACTCGATTTCGGGCGGATTGCTGGCGCTGAACGCCCATCCCGCTGAATACCGCAAGTTGCTGGCGAACCCGCAACTGGTGACCAGCATGGTACCGGAGATCATCCGCTGGCAGACCCCGGTGGTGCACATGCGGCGCACCGCGGTGGCGGATACCGAGCTGGCCGGCAAGACCATTCGCAAGGGCGACAAGGTGGCGATGTGGTACATCTCCGGCAACCGTGACGAGGAGGCGATCGAGCGGGCCGACGAATTCATCATCGACCGTCCGCGTCCGCGGCAACATCTGTCCTTCGGCTTCGGCATTCATCGTTGCGTGGGAAATCGTCTGGCGGAGATGCAGCTGACGATCCTGTGGGAGGAAATCCTGAAGCGCCGCTGGCCGATGATCGAGGTGATGGGACCGCCAGTACGGGTCTACTCCAACCTCCTGCGCTCGATCAGTTCGCTGCCCGTGCGCATTCCGTCGTGACGGAGCAGGGCACCACCAGCGTCAGGCGCGGCCTTCACCGGCCTTGATGGTGGTGGGACTCGGCGGTCGGTCGAAAATACGTGTCGTAGAGCTACGCGCCGGCGGGATAACCTGTCCGGGCTCGCAATACGGCCGGTTGTTCGGCGCGGCCTGAGGGATGCTCAACCCGCGGCGGCAGCGGTTCGGACCAGTCCCACACTGCCGGCGGAAACAGTCGGCGCATCTCCGTCATGTCACAGTGGAATGGCGGGCCACCTTCACTGCCAGTCTGCATGAACAGAATGAACAACCGGCCGCCCGGCTGCAGCCACTTATGCAATCGCGTGACGTACTCCGGCCAGATCGAGCGAGGCAGGGCGCACAGGCAAGTCTGGTCGTACACGGCATCGAACCGGATGTCCGGGTGCCAGTCGAACAAGTCCACCTGTTCCACCCGTGCTCTGACGTGCAGCCGCTCCAGCCGGGCGCGCTGCACAGCCACCGCACTGGGTGCCGCATCCACCACAGTAACCGCGAACCCCGCCTCGGCCAGCACCAGGGGTTCGACGCTGCGACCGGCACCAGGCACCAGAATATTGCAAGGGCTGAGATCGCCGGCTTCCAGCCATGCCTGCATCGCCGGATTGGGGCCTGGTCGTTCCCAACCGGTAGCTCCGTCGCGATAGCGCGATTCCCAATCGATCGCCTGAGTGGCGTCCATTTTCATGCGGCATCCTCCCTTTCCTTCCAGCCGGAAGAGCGCGGACGCCGATCGTGGCACGGCAGGACTGCCGCGGGCCAGCCCCGAACCCGCTACAGTTCGAAGGCGCGGCTGAACGCTTCGGCCGCACTCTCGATCGGATGGGCCACGAGCGCAACGTCCGGGCCGGCAAACGCGGCCAACTGTTCCAGATCGTGCAGGATGACGCGTCCGCCGTGTGTCTCCACGCCGAAAGCACGCAGCATGGCGAAGGCGCGGGACAGGTTTTCGTAGCGACAGCCGAGCCGGGCGGCGAGCAGCCGCTTCTGGTATGGCAGCCGAAGCTCGACCGGCGCTTCCGCGGAGTCACCGGCCAGGGACAGCAAATAGCAGCCAAGGCGCTGAGCCGAATTGCGCAGCTTCAAATCCAGCACCTGCCGCGTCGCAGCGTGAACGTCGTCCGAAAGCCCCCGCAGCATGGAGATTGCCAAGCTGGGGCGGGTGTTGATCATGCCGCGTAGCGGCGCGGCTTCAATCTCCAGCAGGCGAGACGGCCGCATTGCCTGGGCCGTCATGATGTGCGGCTCGTCGGCCACCACGCTGGCAAGCGCCAGGCTGCTGACCGGATGCACCACATCGATGACCGCATTGCTGCCACCCGCGGTCTGGGTCAGCGCCACCTGGCCATCCAGGAGATAATGCAGCGCGTCGGGGACCGCACCTTGGCGGGACAGGATCGTGTTTCCCGCGACGTCGATGACGCGGCTGACCGCGGCAATCTGGGCGGCAAGTTCCCGGCCGAGGTCCTGCAATCCCGGGCAGGTGCCAAGCACAGCTTCGATCGTTGATGCGGACATGTTCTTCTCGCTCTCGCGACCGCAGATCAATCGGTGCCAGTGCAACCGATCGTAGCGGCAACTCTCATACGCCAGCAACCGCAAAACTGAAAACCCCGGCGGGCTGCGGCTTGCCCACGCCATGGCGGCCATGACACAGGTTCGTCAGTGCGGCCCATACTGACGCCCCCCCACCGCTGTTGCCCGGCTAACGCTGCGCCTGTCCGCCGCGCGCGAGGCGACCGAGGCGCTGCCGGTTCTTCAGGATCACCGCGACGATAATCAGGACATAGGCGGCAACGCGGAACAGATAGATCAAGCCATTCGGTTCGTCGGGTAGCTCCAGCAGGTAGCTCAGAGCCGGCAGCATCAACAGCCAGAATGCACCGGCAAACGCCAGGAAGAACCGATCGCGGGAGCGTGCCCAAAGCCGCAGGAAAGCCAGGCCGGAGAGGCCAAAGCCCATGGTCACCGCGCCGGCCAGGAACGGCAGGAGGATTGCGACCGTCATTCGGCCTCCCAGATGAAGCCGCAAAGCAGCACCGTCACTGCTGCCAGGTTGCTGATCAGCCGGTAAAGCCGAAGGTCCAGCTCAGGCAGGAACGCCACGTTGGTATAGAGCAGCAGGTTGTTGAAACTGAGAAAGACGAAGCACAGCGTACTCCAGAACAACAACGCGATCCCGGATTTCCGGTAGCCACGATACAGCAAAACCACGCATGTCACGCTGGTGCACAGGCAAACCAGATGGATCGTATGGGCCGGAAAAGACATGTTTCATACTTCGGGCCGGGCATAAGCCTGCCCCTGCGGCCTGTTCGATTTGCACCAGATCCAAAGCTGCCTATCAGGAATCCCGGTGCCGTTTCCAGTCCCCGCTGCCAATCGGCCGTGTCCTCACGCACCAGCGGCTCCGGTTCACAGGCCGGCAGTCGCCATCGCCGCACCCAGGAGCCAGGCTGGCCCGGTCAGTCAGGTGCGCAACGCCCGGTCGGGTGACGCCCTCGCGAACCGCACCACCGCCGGCACTGCAACCGCTGAAGGCGAGAAGCAGGCATCGCCCCAGCCGCCAGAAACATGCCGCATCACGGCCTCTTCAGCCACGTAGTCGCCTGCAACGCTTGTGGCGGCCATCGTTCCCTCCCAGGTTTTGCCTCGACGCGTTGTCGTGCGCGGCAGCAGCCGGGGAGGCTATCCGGTTGCGCCGCCGGCTATCGCGTAGGTCCAATTAAACCGCACATTTCACACCGCATTGCCTCTTGCCATGCATCCAAATTCTGCCGCTCTCGATGCTGATCCGGGCCTGACAGGCGCTCTGGCGCGCGCGGTCGTGGACAGCGCTGTCCGGCGCTACATCGCGACCCGGCGCCCCCGCGTCGTACCCTTCGTCGACGCCCATTTCAGCCTACCGGGTGCGTTGCAGCTGCACCGCGCCGCGCTCGGCTGGGACATTGCGCGCGCCCCGCTCAACCTGTCGTTGGCCGCGCCGCAGGCCGGCATGCGGCTGATTGGCGCCGGCGCCCGCAAGCTGGGAGCCTCGCGCCTGGGCCAGCGCCTGGAACGCGTTCGGCTGCAACGGCAGACCGACGTCGCCCGCGAACTCGCCTGGTACCTCCATTCGGAACTTCTGGAACTGCCCTACGACGACGGCCGACACGCGTACCGCCGCGATGCGCTGGCGGAGACTATCCTGGCCGAACCGCGCCTGACCGCCGCGCTGCACCGTCGCCTGGAGGCGATTGCGGCCCGCGGCGGTGATCCCGGGTGGCGGGACAGCCTGGCGCGGGCGATGGCGGAATACACCGGCTCCCGCGCCGCCGCGTCCGAGGTGACGACAGCATTGGTCACCCTCAGCAGCGGCGCCCTTGCGCTCAACAAGCTCACCCCCGGCGCCCTGTCGCTCGGACCCGCTCTGGCGGCCACGCTGGCACAACAAGCCGCAGTCGCGTCCTTCCCGTTGGGTGCCGGGCTGGGCGCCTGGTGGTACGGCATGTTTCCGGTTTCACCTCCAGCCGCGCTTGTCGCCGGCCTGAGCGGCGGCCTGATGGCCGGAGCGGTACTGGTCGCGTCCTTCGCCGGCATCGTTGCCGATCCGGTGCAGCGCCGCTTCGGCCTGCACCAGCGCCGGCTGAATCGCATGCTGGACGCCATGCAGCGCCAGCTGCTGCAGGCGGACGCGCCCGGCTTCGTGGCGCATGACCACTACGTGGCGCGCCTGCTGGACCTGTTCGACCTGATCAGCGCAGCCTACCGTATCGCTGTACATTAACGGACCGTTTAGCCGGCCCTGGACCACGTGCCGTCCGGCAGGGTAGTGCTGCGCCGCCATGGCCCGCATTGCGTCGATCACTCGCACGACTTCCGAGACTGACATCAGCCTGACCCTGTCGCTGGACGGCACAGGCCAGGCGGAAGTCGCGACCGGTATCGGCTTTCTGGACCACATGCTGACGGCCCTGGCCCGCCACGGCGTGTTCGACCTGACGCTGCATGCCAAGGGCGACCTGCATATCGACTTCCACCACACGACGGAGGATGTCGGCATCGTGCTTGGCCGGGCGTTTGCCCAGGCGTTGGGGGAGAAGCGCGGGATCCGGCGGTTCGGCCACGCGCTGGTTCCAATGGATGAGGCACTGGCGGAAGCCGCGGTGGACCTGTCGGGCCGGCCATTCCTTGCATGGAACGTGCAGTTCGAACGGCCGAAGATCGGCGAAATGGACACCGAGCTGTTCGAGGAGTTCTTCCGCGCCTTCGCCATGAGCGGCCTGCTGACCCTGCATCTGACGCGCCGCGCCGGGCACAACGCGCATCATGTGGCGGAGGCGTGCTTCAAGGCCACAGCGCGCGCATTGCGGACGGCGGCGGAAGCGGACCCTCGTGCCGGGGATTCCATCCCGTCCACCAAAGGGGCGCTGTGATGGCGGCCGTGGGATTCGCTGATCTTCCACCCGTTGCGGGCGTGGGCCGCAAGAGGTGGGAAAATCCTGGGTCGGAACGCCGCTGATGCGCTTCTGGACAGCCCATCTGCATGACCGCGCCGCACCCATCCTGTTGCGCGAGGGCTTTTCCTGGCCCGCGCTGCTGTTCGGCCCGTTGTGGCTGGCCTGGGGCCGCGCCTGGATTGCCGCCGCCCTCGACCTCGCCGCGACCATCCTGATCCTGGCGCTGACCTCCGGCACCCCCACCGCCGTGCTGCTGCTCGGCCAGGCGATCCTGCTCGGCCTGTCCGGCAACGACCTGCGTCGTTGGACCGCGCAGTTGCGCGGCTACCGCCTCACCCAGGTGGTTGCCGCCCACACTGAAACCGAGGCGCTGGGCCGGCTGCTCGCCCGCCGGCCCGATCTCGCCGGCCGGTTCCTTCCCCCGGAGCACGCGCGATGAAGGTCGCCGTGGTGGATTACGGCAGCGGCAATCTCGCCTCCGCCTCGCGCGCGCTGGCACTGGCGGCGGAACGTGCCGGCCTGGACGCCGAGGTCGCGGTCACCGCCGACCCGGACTATGTTGCTGCAGCCGACCGCATCGTGCTGCCCGGGCAGGGCGCCTTCGCCGATTGCGCCCGCGGTCTGGCGGCTGTGGCCGGTATGCGCGAAGCGATCGAACGCGCCACCGATGCGGGAACCCCGTTCTTCGGCATCTGCGTGGGCATGCAGTTGATGGCGGAGCGCGGCCTGGAGCATGAGGTGACGCCCGGTCTCGGCTGGATTCAGGGCGACGTGGCGGAAATGGCCGCTCCCGGCCTGCGCCTGCCGCAGATGGGCTGGAATGCACTGGAATTTCAGCCCGGCGGGCACAAGCTGCTGGACGGGCTGACCCCCGGGGATCATGTGTATTTCGTGCATAGCTACGCGCTGGTGAACGCCGACCCGGCACAGGTTATCGCCACCACGGAGTATGGCGGGCCGGTGATCGCCTTCGTCGCCGCCGGCAACCGCTGCGGAACGCAGTTCCACGTCGAAAAGAGCCAGGAGGTCGGCATCCGTATCCTGACCAACTTCCTGCGCTGGCAGCCCTGACGCTCATGTCCGACTCCCAATCCCAGGCCGAACCGGAACTGCTGGTCGAGCGGCTGACCGATTTCACCGAGGACGACCTGCACACGCTGTGCGAGGCCACCGACGCCGCCATCATCGACGGTGGTGGCTTCGGCTGGGTCAACCCGCCCGGCCGTCTGGCACTGGAGACATATTTCCGCGGCATCCTGCTGGTGCCGGAACGGGAACTGTTTACCGCCCGGCTGAACGGCGCAATCGTTGGATCGGCACACCTCGTCCGTCCGCCGCGCAACAACGAAGCGCAGGCCTTCGCCGCCCATCTCATGCATTCCTTCATTGCCCCCTACGCCCGCGGCTACGGCCTGGCGCGGCTGCTGACGCTGGCGGTGGAGGAACGCGCCCGCGACCTGGGCTACCACGTCCTGAACCTCGACGTGCGGGAAACCCAGGAGGCCGCGATCCGGCTGTACGAACATCTGGGATACGTGCGCTGGGGCGTGCACCCGGAATACGCGCTGGTGCGCGGCAAGGTGGTACAAGGCTACTACTACTACAAGCGGTTGCGGCCTCGGAAGAACCAGGACCAGGTCTGATGCCGCTGACACTGTATCCCGCGATCGACCTGAAAGATGGCGAGTGCGTCCGCCTGAAGCGCGGTGACATGGAGCAGGCAACGGTGTATTCGGCCGATCCGGCCGCCCAGGCACGTACCTGGCAGGACGCCGGGTTTGCCTGGCTGCACGTGGTGGACCTGAATGGCGCATTCGCCGGACGGCCGGTGAACGAGGCCGCGGTGCGTGCGATCCTCGCCGCCGTCTCCCTGCCGATGCAGCTCGGAGGCGGCATCCGCGACCTGCCGCGCATCGGCGCCTGGCTGAATGCGGGCGTGCGCCGGGTGATCCTGGGCAGTGCCGCCGCGAAGAACCCCTCGCTGGTCATCGAGGCCTGCCGCAGTTTCCCCGGGCAGGTCGCGGTCGGGATCGACGCCCGCGACGGCTTCGTTGCCACCGAAGGCTGGGCGGAACCCTCCACCATGCCAGCCACAGACCTGGCCCTGCGTTTCGAGGACGCCGGCGTCGTTGCGATCATCTACACCGATATCGGCCGTGACGGCATGCTGTCCGGACTGAACCTGGAGCAGACCGTTGCGCTGGCGGCGCGGGTAACCACGCCGGTGATTGCCTCCGGCGGCGTGGGTGCAACGGCGGATCTGGTGGCGCTGCGCGATGCCGCGGTGGGAACGCGCATCGAGGGGGTGATCGTTGGCCGCGCCCTGTATGATGGCCGGGTGCAGCCGAACGACGCGCTGACGGCACTGGCCGGTTAGCGTTTGCGATCGCTGAGCGCATCGCGATGCGAGGCCGGCCGCTGCATGGATTCGACAACCGTTGAATTCATCCGTGAAGCTGGCCGAGCTTCCGAAGCAAACCTCTTGCCACGGCGACGGCGCACCGGTCTAAGACTCGGACCATGCTGAAACTTCGAGTCATCCCCTGCCTGGACGTGAAGGACGGCCGCGTCGTCAAGGGCGTCAACTTCGTCTCGCTGCGTGACGCCGGCGACCCGGTGGAGCAAGCCGCTGTGTACGACGCGGCCGGCGCTGACGAACTCACCTTCCTGGACATCACGGCCAGCCACGAAAACCGCGACACGATCCTGGATGTCGTGTCCCGCACTGCCGCCCGCGTGTTCCTGCCGCTGACGGTCGGCGGCGGTATCCGCTCGATCGAGGATATGCGCCGCCTGCTGCTCGCTGGCACCGACAAGTGCAGCATCAACTCGGCCGCTGTCGCCCGTCCCGAACTGGTGCGCGAGGCGGCGCAGAAATTCGGCAGCCAGTGCGTGGTGGTCGCGGTGGACGCGAAGCAGACCAGCCCCGAGCACTGGGAAGTGTTCACCCATGGCGGCCGCCGCCCCACCGGCATCGATGCGATCGGATGGTGCCGCCGGATGGCAGAGCTAGGTGCGGGAGAGATTCTGCTGACCAGCATGGACCGCGACGGCACCGGCCAGGGGTTCGATTTGGCGCTGCTGCGCGCTGCCTGCGGCGCGGTGCGCGTGCCGGTGATCGCCTCTGGCGGTGTAGGTACGCTGCAGCACTTCGTGGAAGGCGCCCAGGCCGGTGCTACAGGCCTGCTCGCCGCCAGCGTGTTCCATTTTGGCACCTTCACCATCGCACAGGTGAAGGCGGCGCTCGCCGCTGCCGGATTGCCTGTCCGCCTGCCGCGAATGGCGGCCTGAGGCGGCGATGGCGAAATCCACCAAGAAGCGGGGCCTTACGAAACGCGACCCACTGATTTCACGGGCGAAGAAGACGCTCAAGCCGAAGAAGCCGAACCAGGCCAGATCGGAAGCGGCCCACCCGCCGCGTCCTGCCCCGCCTTTGGCAATCGGGCCGGCCGCCGCCGTGCTCGACCGCCTGTATTCCGTGGTTATGAGCCGCCGGGACGCCGACCCCGCGCTGAGCCATTCCGCCCGGCTGCTGTCGCGCGGGACTGGCAAGGTGGCGCAGAAGTTTGGCGAGGAGGCGGTGGAGTGCCTGATCGAAGGTGTCGCCGGCAACCATGACGGCGTGGTGGCGGAGAGCGCCGACGTGCTCTACCACCTGCTCGTGTTGTGGGTTTCCGCCGGAGTGACGCCGCAGGAAGTGTGGGACGAGCTGAAGCGCCGCGAGGGGATCAGCGGCATCGCCGAAAAGGCGTCACGTGCCAAGGACCTGCCGATTGCCTTCGGCCTGGAAACCACCAAGATCCCCTGACTCGCAGCCAGGAGACGGACCATGCCGGTGAGCGGCCTGCCGCCCTATGACGACAGCAACATCTTCGCCCGCATCCTGCGCGGCGAAATCCCGTGCAGGAAGGTTTACGAAGACCAGTGGGCGCTGGCCTTCCACGACATCGCGCCACAGGCGCCGGTGCATGTGCTTGTGATTCCGACGGGCAAATACTGCTCCTTCGCCGACTTCAGTGCCACCGCGCCGGCGGAGGAGATCGCCGGGTTCATGCGCGCCGTCGGCACGGTGGCGAAGCAGCTTGGCCTGGAAGCCGATGGTTACCGCATGCTCGCCAACATGGGGCCGCAGAGTGGGCAGGAAGTACCGCATTTCCACGTGCACTTGTTCGCGGGCCGGCCGCTGGGACGAATGATCCCGGCGGGCTGATCCCGCTGGATCACGGCACGACGGCCACCGGGCGGCACCAACACGGCCGCGCGAGCCTCTTGCCGCATCGAAATTTTTCCCGCAGCATGGTCCGGAAAGTAAGAAAAGCCGGAGGGAGATCGGCCATGCAGCACTGGATCGAACTGGGTATGGGAGCCGTTGCCGCCTTTGCCCTGGCGGCCAGCGCCTATGAAGGCTTCCGGCTCTGGCGGGACTGGAGGCGCTCCGGCATCTGATCCAGTCGGCCGGACGGTGCTGCCGCGCCGTGGCGCCCGCGACCTCCAGACGGATTGCCAGCTGCTGGCAGCCTTTCACGTTGCCAAGTCGTACAGCGTGACGTCGCGCTCGGTACGATCCTCCAGTTCGAGCGTGGTCGGCACGCGATAGCGCGCGAACCCGGTCAGTCCGTCCCTCGGCAGGTACGTGCGGCCAGGATCCGCGACCCAAACCTTGCAGCTGGCCGCCATGCGGCGCAGCCAGGGCAGGATGTGGCCTGTCATCGGCGCCTCGTAACAGACGTCGCCGCACAGAATCAGGTCCCAGCGGCACGCCTCGCCTACGACGTCGGCAGCGGCAGCAATCACCGAGACACCATTGAGGGCCGCGTTCAGCCGGATGGCGGCAACTGCCAGCGCGTCGATCTCCGCCGCCTCGACCTGCGCCGCGCCGGCGCGCGCCGCGGCAATCGCGGCGATGCCGCCGCCGGCGGCGAAGTCCAGCACGCGCCGGCCGGCCACGCTGTCCGGGCGGTCCAGGATGTGACGGGCCAGCGCCTGCCCGCCCGGCCAGGCAAACGCCCAGAAGGGCGGCTCGACATTGCGTTCCGCCAGCCAGTCTTCGGTCGCCTGCCAGATCGGCGTGATTTCGCTGGCGAGGTGCAGCCGCAACTCGGGCACCAATGGCGCCGCATCGATGAGGGTATTGTCCCGGACAAAGGCGCCCGGGTGGCGGATGGACACCCCAGCCGGGTGAGTCACAACCAGCCCAGCAGCAACGCCAGCGCGACGGCCAGACCGGTTTCCCGATTGGCCTTGAAGAGGCTCAGGCATTTGCCGGGGTCATCGATGTCCAGGCTCAGTACCTGCCACAGCAGCAACGCGGATGGCAGCAGCAGCGCCGGGTAGAACCAGACCGCCAAGCCGGCCAGGTAGCCGGCCAGCACCAGCAGCAGCACCGTGCCGGCATAACAGGCAGCCAGAAAGGGACGGGTCCGCTCCCCGAACAGGCGGGCGGTGGACTTCACCCCGGCCAACGCGTCGTCCTCCCGGTCCTGGTGAGCATAGATCGTGTCGAAGCCAAGGTCCCACAGGATGGCGGCGCCGTACAGCGCCGCCCAGCTTCCATCCACCCGGCCGGCCGCGGCGGCATAGCCCAGGGGCGCACCGAAGCCGAAGGTGACCCCCATCATCAGCTGCGGCCACCAGGTCACGCGCTTGGCCAGCGGATACAGCGCCACCAGAACCAACGACCCGGCTCCCAACGCCTGCGCCAACGGGTTCAGCTGCAGCAGGACCAGCAGTCCGATGCAAAGCAACACCGCCAGGAACGCCGTCGCGTGGCGAGCGCGCAGGGCGCCGGAGGCCAAAGGACGGCCGGCAGTTCGGGTGACGCGGCGGTCGATGTCACGGTCCCACAGATCGTTCACCACACAGCCGGCGGCGCGCATGACGATGCTGCCCAGGGCGAACAGCAGGATCAGCTGGATTGTAGCGGGACGCGGACCGGCCAGCAGGATGCCCCAGAGCCCGGGCAGGAAGAGCAGCCAGATGCCGATCGGCCGGTCCAGACGGGCCAGCAGCACGAAAGGCCGCCAGCCGGATGGCAGCCGCGCCACCCACCCTTCCGCGGCAATATCGGTATGTACTGTCATCGCCGCATTCTGCCGCGGGAGGAGCCGATGCGGAAGAACGGGGGCGCGGTCAGTCCGGCAGGCTCTGCACGAAGGCCAGCAGGTCGATCTCCAGCGGCGGCTTTTCCAGTACCTTGCCGATGCGCAGTTCCGCGGCCCGGGTGACAATGGCCGGGGACGGCGAGCCGGTGATCAGCAGAATAGGAAACTGGTGACCGTGGTCGCGCAATTGCGCCGCGAGTTCCAATCCGGTCATCAGCGGCATGTGGTGATCGAGGATCAGGCCGCGCACCTTGTTCAGGTCGCATTCGTCCAGGAACTCTCCGGCCGAGGCATAATCGAGGATCCGGTGCCCCTCGATTTCCAGCAGGAATCGCATCGAGTCGCGCACCGCGGCGTCGTCATCGACCAGTGCAATCGCACGACCTTCCGCCTGCATCAGCGCCTTCCCTTCGGACCGACCCGCCTGGGCCAGCCTGCACGTGCCGCCGTCCACCCATTTCCGATGTACACATCCCGCCCAGGCGGCGGATTGATCCAGATCAACCCGCCTTGCCAACGCCGACGCAATCAGGCGATGCGCCCGATTTGGCTGCGGAGGCGTTACGCAGCGTGAAGCGAAACACCGTCCCACCCCCCGGGTTGTCTGCCGCCGACAGCTGGCCGCCATGCGCTTCCACGATGGAGCGGCAGACCGACAAGCCGACCCCCATGCCCGCCGGCTTGGTGGTAACGAAGGGTTGGAACAGCTTCTGGCGCACGGTGTCGGGCAGGCCCGGGCCGCGGTCTGCAACGCTTACCTGTACCATGTCCCCATGCGCCGGTTCGGCCCGCACCAACACCTCGCGCCGGGGCTGGCTCTGCATCGCCTCGAGCGCATTGCGCAGCAGGTTGAACAGCACCTGCTCGATCTGGATACGGTCGATCTCGACAAGGTCGACGCCGGCGGCAAACTCGGTATGGATAGTCGCACCACGCGCTGCCGGCCCGATCGCCGCAAGAGCAATCGCCTCCTTGATGGTATCGACCACCCGTTCCGGCTGACGCTGGGCTTCTCCCTTGCGCACGAAATCCCGCAGCCGCTGGATTATCTGATAGGCCCGGTCGGACTGCTCGATGATCTTCTCCAGCGCCAACGGTACGCGCTCCGCATTGCCAGCGGCCAGCAGGCGCTGGATCGCCTGGCTGTAGTTGCCGATCGCGGTCAGCGGCTGGTTCACCTCATGCACCAGCGCCGATACCAGCTGGCCGAGCTCGCTGAGGCGGGAAACGTGGGTCAGTTCCGCCTGGGTTTCCACCAGCCGGCGGTCGCGCTCCTGGGCCTCGCTCAGGTCGCGCACGATCTTCGAGGCACCAATGACCGTGCCGCCGGCGTCCAGGATCGGCGACAGGTTCACCGAAACCGGGATGGTCGTGCCGTCGCGCCGGCGGCGGGTGGTCTCGAAATGACTGACCGGCTCGCCGCGGCGGAGGCGGTCCAGCAGGGTGTTCTCTTCCCCCATGCGTTCGGACGGATAGAGCATGGTGACCGGCTGGCCGATAATTTCCGCCGCGCCATAGCCGAAGAGTGCGGTGGCGGCATCGTTCCAGTCGGTGACGACGCCGTCCAGCGTCATGCCGATGATTGCATCGTTGGACGAGGCGACAATCGCCGCCAGCCGCAGCATCGCGTCTTCCGCCTGGGCTTGCCCGGTGATGTCGTTGTTCACCTCGGCCACCGCGTCGGGCTGCCCGTCGGCACCGCGCTGCAACGCCCAGTGGCTGGCGACGCGGATGGTACGGCCGTCCCGCGCGCGGTGCCGCAGTTCGCCGTGCCACTGTGAGTCACGCAGCAACTGAGCCTGGATTTCGGCCAGCGGGATCGGAAACTCGGTGGCGAGCAGGTCGTGCGCGACACGGCCGACGGCATCCTGCCGGGACCAGCCGTACAAGCGTTCGGCGCCGCGCGTCCAATGGGTGATCCGCCCGTCGAGATCACGCACCATCGCCTGGGCCAAATCGAGCAACGCCAGCAGGCCCTGGCTGGTCGAGTCGGTTATGGGCGTCACACGAGCAATCTCCGGTTCGACGGCAGCGCCTGCCATTGCGTCAAGGCTGACGGTTTAGCAAGTCACGCAGCGCGGAAACCATCACATGGGGTACTTCATGTGGCAGGAAGTGGCCGGCAACCGGAATAATGCGCCGTTCATAGGGGCCGGTGAAGTGGCGGGCATGGCCGGCTGACTGCGCTGGTGGCCCCACATCGTCCGCCTCTCCGTGCAACACGATGGTCGGCACGCCGATCGGCGGCTGCGCCGCGAGCTGCTGCTCGACCCGCTCCAGCGCCGGGTCGCCCGGTGCGTTGCCGTAGCGGTGCCGGTAAGACTGGATCACCACATCGACGAAATCCGGGTTTTCGAAGCTGGCCGCGGTGGCGGCGAAGGTTGCGTCGTCGAACCGCCAGTTCGGCGACCACAGGCCCCAGAGCAGCCGGCAGATCTCGCGGCGGTTCTGCGCCAGGCCGGCTCTGCCGCGCTCGGTGTGGAAATACCACTGGTACCACAGGCGGAGTTCCTGCTCCGCGGCTGCCGGCCGGGCGGACGCGGCGATGTCCTGGATGTTGTAGCCGTTGACCGACACCAGCCCGCTTGCCCGTTCCGGCCACAAGGCGGCGACGATGCAGGCGGCGCTCCCACCCCAGTCGTAGCCGCCGAGCAGCGCCCGGCGGATGCCGAGTGCGTCCATGAAGTCGCGCAGGTCGGTGCCGAGTGCCGCCTGCTGGCCGGAGCGGGGCGTCGCCGGATCGAGGAAGCGGGTCGGCCCGTAGCCGCGGAGGTATGGCACCAGCACGCGGCACCCGGCTTCCGCCAGCGGCGGGACGACACCGTCATAGGCGCGCGGGTCGTCGGGGAAGCCGTGCATCAGGATGACCGGCGGGCCGGTTTCCGGGCCGCTGGCTTCGTAGGCGACCTCCAGCGTTGGGGTACGGATGGTGTGGTGCAATGGGTTCTTTCCTTCACGCCGCGCGGATGGCGGGCACCGGAACAGTGAGGCCGGGCAGAGCAGTGTATCACAATTCAGGGGCGGGACTGCTGGACGCGGTGAAGCCAGGCCGGAGCCGGCCTCAAGCGCGGCTTGCACGCGCCTGCGCAGCGGGCGGGGAAACAGCGGCGCAGGGCGGGAGGCAGGAACACCGGCCAGCGACCCGGCACGGCGGCTCCTGCGCCGCGCACGATACGGAAACGCCGTTCCGCCAGGGTGGGGAGCGCCGATCGCCCCGGGCGATGGCGATGCTGGACCGGCTGGACCCGCTTCATCGCGAAGGCGCGTGGTGAGGCGGCACAGGGAAAAAGCCCGCTATTCCTCGTAGAATCCTTCGATCGACACGACGACACCCGGCGGGTCAAGCGGCATGCGGCCAGTGGTGAACAGCTTGGTTTCAATGCTGCCATCGGTGGTGCGCGAATGACGTACGATCCGGGGAGTGTCGGGCCACACGATCAGGTAATGATGCAGCGACGGCAGAAGAAAATACTCCCGGAGTTTCAGGCTGCGGTCGATCCCGCTGGTGGAAGGCGACAGAACCTCCACAATCAGCAATGGGTCGGGGACCACCATGGCATCGCGCGGCAGGTTGGGTGTTCCGCAGCGCATCACGGCGTCCGGCTCGAAATCGCTATCGCCCACTTCGATGGTCATGCCGTCGGTCCAGACCTGGCAGTCCATGCCAGCGTCGCGCGCTGCGCGCCGGAGTTCCTGCCGCGCCGCCGCTTTGACCAGGTTGTGGCCGGACCGTTCCGGCGCCATGGCCACCACCACGCCGTCGATGCGCTGATATCGGCCGCGGGACTGCTGTTCCACCCAGGAGCGGAATTCCTCGCGGCCCATGCGGAAGTCGGGCTCCTGCA
>Ga0187809_10000397_pt1 | contig 23915 bp, 25 predicted proteins | sample NC_wetland_sal_i_8_FD_132415 | JGI IMG/M metagenome (GOLD analysis project Ga0187809, IMG submission 132415) | Wetland sediment microbial communities from Neuse River Estuary, North Carolina, USA - ASW_4 | ecosystem: Environmental > Aquatic > Freshwater > Wetlands > Sediment | place: USA: North...
ACGATCCCCGCGGCAAACGGCATGGAGAGGGGCGCCGATAGCGGGTCCGCCGACGCCGGGAGTACGGCAGCCCCGGTCATTCCCGCAAATTCGCCCAGCGCGAGCGGCCCAAACCACGGCAATGCAGGATCACACGGACAGGATGGTGGCGGCAACTCGGGAAAACCGGCATCCGCGACCCTTCATGCGGCGTCCCCGCAAGCGGGCGCAGCGAGTCCTACGGCTTTCGATAGCACCGGCGGAGCCGGCGGTGCCGCTCTCGGCCAGACCGCCTCTTCCTTTGTCTCCGGCATGGAAAGCGCTCGGCCGTGGGCAAGCTACATGACCCAGGCCGCCTATTTGGCGAACGGGCCGGCGATGGCGATGCCCGTCCGCTCATTGTCGATCGCACTCCAACCTGCCCAATTAGGTTCTGTCACCGCCAATCTGCACTTATCCGGCCAGCAACTCAGGATAGAGGTCGAGGTCGGCACGGAAGAGGCGCGCCAGCGCCTGTCGAGCGACGCGGACGACATCGTCAAATCACTGCGCTCCCTTGGCTTCGACGTCAGCCACATCACGATCAAGCATGGAGGAAGCAACACGGCCGCAGCGGGAGCAAGCCAGGCTACGGCCCAGGCACAGGGCAACACGCAATTCCAGGCTTCCGCCAATTCCGGCGGAGGTTCTGGCGGCGGTGCGGCGCGAGGCAATGCGGGAAGCAACAATGGTGACAATGCACATATCCCGGCGTCTCAGCCGGCTGGCGGCGACGGCGGCTCTCGCGGCCTTTATATCTAGCCTCTGCACGCTCGCCCCCGCGGCCGCGGCGCCCAATCCGTGCGAGACGGAAATCCTGCGCGCTTCGGCGCAATATGGCATCCCGATCGGCATATTGTATTCCGTCGGCCTAACTGAAACGGGGAAAAAGGGAACATTGCAGCCTTATGCGCTGAACGTCGAAGGCAAGGCCTATTTCCCTCCGACACGCGCGCAAGCATTGCAGATTTTCGACCAGGCCGAAGCGCATGGCGCGCGGCTGATCGACATAGGATGCATGCAGATCAACCATCTCTATCACGGTTCGCATTTCGCCAGCGTGGCCCAGATGTTCGATCCCCGCCTCAATGTCGATTACGCCGCGCAATTTCTTGCCGAGTTGAAGCGCAAACATGTGAGTTGGTCGATGGCCGTCGCCCGCTATCATGCCGGCCCGGATAACGATCCTGCGCAGAAGCAATATGTCTGCCGCGTCATCGCCAATATGGTGGCCACCGGCTTCGGTAAATGGACGCCCAACGCGCGGCGCTTCTGCAATTGAAAATTGCAGTGATCTCCGGTCCTTTGTAGCCTCCGCTCGCTTCGCGGAGATCGCAAGACACCGTTAAGAGGTCGGAGCTATGTCCGCTGGTCCGGTCCGGCCCCTGCGCGAATCCTCTCCGCGCGGCACGGCGCCATCCCTAAAAATGCCCCCCAAGAAATGGTGGTTGTTCACCGTCGCCGCCTGCGGATACCCCTTTCCGCGGGGCTCAGGAACGAATGATTCGGGGTTTGGACAATGATTGTCATAGTGGACGAGCGGGACCTCGTGAAAGAAGGGTATAATTCCCTCTTCGATCGCGAGGGAGTGGCGAGCGCCGGTTTCGGATCGAGCGAATTCGGCGAATGGGTCGAGACGGCGGCCGACGAAGAAGTAAAGGCGGTGCGCGCGGTGCTGATCGGGGAATGCGGGGAAGAGCCGCCCTCGCCACGTCTCATACGTTCGCGCACCAGCGCTCCCGTCATCGCTCTTAGCGAACAGCACTCGCTGGAAAACACGTTGAAGCTCTTTGAGTCCGGCGTCGATGACGTCATCCGCAAGCCGGTTCACATCCGTGAGATTCTGGCGCGGATCTCGGCCATCAGACGCCGTCTCAATGAGGAAGCGCCGTTTACCGACATCGGCGCGTTGCGGATTTTCACCGACGGTCGCGATCCTGAAATTGCCGGAACGACGCTCCCGCTCCCGCGGCGCGAGCGGCGCATCCTGGAATTCCTCGCGGCAAACCGGGGACGCCGCGTCACCAAGACGCAAGTTTTCAACGCCATCTACGGTGTTTTCGACGAAGAGGTCGAGGAGAACGTCGTCGAGAGTCATATCAGCAAGCTTCGCAAGAAACTGAGGGAAAAACTCGGCGTGGACCCGATCGATTCCAAGCGCTTCCTCGGCTACCGCCTGATTGATTGACGCTGTGCCTGCCATGGCCAGCCTCGCGCAAGTCAGAGGTCGTATGATCCCCGCGGTGCCCTTGCCGGCTCCGATCGAAAAGCCAGGCTCGGCGTGAGAATCGAGGAGAACAGGTCATGAGCCTTTATGGAATGATGCGGACGGGTGTGTCGGGAATGTCCGCGCAGTCCAATCGCCTGTCGTCGGTCGCCGACAACATCGCGAATTCGAGCACGACGGGCTACAAGAGGTCGGACACGCAATTTTCCAGCCTGCTCCTCCCCAGCACTTCCGGCAATTACAATTCCGGCGGCGTCACCACCACCACCATCCATGATGTTACCGACGACGGGCAGCTTGAATACACGACCTCCGATACCGACCTCGCGATCCAGGGCAACGGCTTCTTCGTCGTGTCGGACGCCAACGGCACGCCCTACCTGACACGCGCGGGTTCCTTCGTTCCCAATCCCCAGGGCCAGCTTGTCAACGCTGCCGGCTACACGCTTCTCGGCTACAGCTACGCCAACGGCACGCCTTCCGTGACGGCAAACGGCTTTCAAGGGCTTGTCCCGGTGACGATCGACCAGGCGAAGCTGACCGCCTCACCTTCCACCGAAGGCGTCTTCGCCGCCAATCTGCCTTCGAGCGCCACCGCGGTAGCCGCCGCCGATCTGCCATCGGCAAACTCGGCGACAGCGACTTATACCGCGAAATCCTCACTCGTCACCTATGACCAACTCGGCAATCAGGTGATGCTCGACGTCTATTCGACCAAGACCGCTGACAACGCTTGGGAAGTAGCAGTTTACAACCAGGCGGACGCGACCCCTGGCACGAGTTTTCCCTACAGTTCCGGTCCTTTGGCCACTCAGAACCTGACTTTCGATCCCGCGACTGGCGCGCTTGCCTCCACGAGTGCGACGAAAATTTCCGTGCCCATCCCCAACGGGAAGACTCTCGCTCTCGACCTGTCGTCGATGACGCAGCTTGCGACGAACTACACAGTCACCGCAGGCAAGGTAAACGGCAATGCCCCGAACGGCGTGAGCAAGGTGACGATCGGCAACGACGGAACCGTCACGGCCGAATATAAGGACGGTTCTTCGGCGGCGCTCTATCGTATCCCCATCGCCGATGTGCCCAGCCCCGACAATTTGAGCGCCCTTTCCGGCAACGTCTACTCGGCCAACAACAATTCCGGCGCCGTGACGATGGGGTTCCCGAACACCAACGGTATGGGCGCGATCCAGTCAGGCGCACTCGAAGGTTCCAACGTGGATATCGCGACGGAACTTACGAACATGATCCAGGCGCAGAGCGATTACTCCGCCAATTCGAAGGTTTTTCAGACAGGCTCGGACCTGATGAACATTCTCCTCAACCTGAAGTGATCCGCGCCGCCATGGCGCTGGATATGACGAGGGAAGAGGGCAAAGAGATACGGAAAGGCAGATAATGTCGCTGACCACGGCCCTCTCGATCGCACAGACGGCGCTCTTCAACACCTCGCGCCAGACCAGCGTCGTCTCCAGCAATATCGCCAACGCGGGCAATGAGGATTACGGGCGCCGCTCCGCCGTCACCGCTACGGCTGGAAACGGGGCGCAGATCGTGACCATCCAGCGCGCCGCCAACGACGCGCTCTTTCGCCAGAACATCGAGGCTCTTTCGTCCTATCAGGGGCAGAGCGCCCTGCGGGACGGGCTGAACCAGCTCGAACTGACAATCAATGGTTCAGATAATTCCACCTCGCCCGCAACCTTGCTCGGGCAATTGCAGCAGGCGATCAATCTCTATTCCGCCACGCCATCCAACAATTCGCTTGCGGCCAATGCGATCGATGCCGCGACACAGATGGTCCAAAATCTCAACAACGGCGCCCAAGCGATCCAAAGCTTCCGCGCGCAGATGGATTCGCAGATATCGTCGTCCGTCGACAAGCTGAACAACCTGCTGCAGAATTTCGACCAGGCGAACAAGGCGGTCATTTCGGGGACCCGTAGCGGCAGCGACGTTTCCGACGCGCTCGATCAGCGCGATTCTATTTTGAAACAGATCGCGCAATATATACCCGTCTCCACCATGACGCGTGGCGACAACGACATGGTGCTGACCACGACGGACGGCACGACGCTCTACGAGACGGTCCCCCGCGCCATCTCCTTCGATCCGAATGCCGTTTACACGCCCGGCATGGCAGGCAACCCGATCAGGATCGACGGCGTGCCTCTTCAGCCGGGAAGCGGCGGCAACACCACCGCCTCGGGCAGCATCGCGGCCATGCTCCAGCTCCGCGACGATGTCGCGCCGAAGATGCAGAGCCAACTCGACGAGATCGCGCGAGGTCTGATCAGTTCCTTTGCGGAGACGGACCAGAGCGGCACCGGCCAACCTGATGCCCCCGGCCTGTTCACATGGTCGGGTGCTCCCGCCATACCGGCCGCCGGAGCCGTGAGCACCGGCCTCGCCGGCAGCATCAAGGTCAATCCGGCGATCGATCCTGCCCAGGGCGGCAACGCAACGGTGCTCCGCGACGGCGGCGCGAACGGCGCGAACTATGTCGGAAATAGCTCAGGCGGCGCGTCCTATTCCAACCTCCTCATCAAATATGTTCAAAATCTCGAACAGCCGATGAATTTCGATCCCTCTGCGGGAGCGGGCGATAAGGCAAGCGTGCTCAATTACGCCACCGATTCCATCAGCTGGCTCGAAAACATGCGGCAGGCCGCATCGACGGCGGCGGACAACAAGAACGCGCTCGCCACGAAAACGCAAACCGCGCTCTCCAATTCGACGGGGGTCAACATGGACGAGGAGATGTCGCAGCTACTCGACCTGGAACACGCCTATCAGGCCTCCGCCCAGTTGATGAAGACCGTCAATGAAATGCTGAATTCCCTCATGCAGGCGGTGAATTGACGATGAAAACGACTTTCATTTCGTCCCAGGCCGTCTCCCAGGCCCTGCGTTATCAGGTGGCCGACATGCAGCAGCAGCTGACGCAGGCCCAGACCGAGATGGTGACGGGCAAGGTGGCGGATGCCGGCCTCGCGCTCGGCGCGCAGACCGGGCAGGCGGTGTCGTTGTCGCGCGACATCGACAGGCTCAACGGTCTCGTCAGCTCCAACTCGCTTATTACCACTCGCCTGACCGCGACGCAGAACGCACTTGGGCAATTTGCCAGCGTCGCGCAATCCTTCATGTCGACGCTCGTCACCGACAGTACCGGCAGCGTCAGCGATTCCGTCGTCCAGTCCACCGCCCAGATGGCGCTGAGTTCCGCCACTTCGGCGCTCAACACCAATGTGGACGGCGAATATATCTTCTCGGGCATCAACACCGACGCGCAGCCGATAAACGACTTCAATACCGGCAGTCCTTCGCCGAAACAGGCGCTGGATAATTCCTTCCAGACCTATTTCGGATTTTTGCCTGGCGATCCCCAGGCCGCCAACATCACCGCCGCCCAGATGAACGATTTCATGGACAATGTCCTGGAGCCGCAATTCCTCGGCGCTGGTTGGCAGGGCACCTGGTCGAATGCTTCCGACCAGCCCATCACCAACCGCATTTCGTTGAACGAGACAGCCCAGACGTCGTTGAGCGCCAACAACCAGGGCACGCAGAAATTCATGATGGCTGCCTCGATGGTTTCGGATTTCTTCGGTGGAAATCTGAGCGGCGCGGCCAAGGACGCAATCGTCAAGAAGGCCTCTTCACTTGTGGGGGACACGCAAACAGCCCTGACCGACCAGCAATCGCAGATCGGCCTCGTGCAGAACCATGTCAGCAACGCCAACAAGCAGTTGAACAGCCAGGTCAGCCTCTTCAACACCCATCTCGTCAGCCTGGAAGGCGTCGATCAGAACGAGGTGGCGACCAAGATCACCGCGCTGCTCAACCAGATCGAGACCTCCTACACGCTGACGGCGCGCCTGCAGAAACTCAGCCTCGTCAACTACCTGTAACCGTGATCCTCGGACGGAAGCGATATGTACCAATTCTCCTACGCTGAAATTCAGACAGACTCGATTGCCGACGCAAAGGATCGCGAAAGACAATTGCTGACCCGTTCGATCGACCTTCTGATCGCCGCCAAGGAGAAGGGCCCCAACACGGTACAGGCGGTCGAGGCGATCCATTTCATGAATCGCGTCTGGACGTCGTTCATGCAAGACCTCGGCAGCAGCGAAAACGAGCTTCCCAAGGAGCTGCGCGCCAATCTCATTTCGATCGGCCTCTGGCTGCTTCGCGAGGGAGAAACGATCAGGCAGGGCAATTCCAGCAATTTCGAGGGATTGATCGAAGTCTCCCAAATCATCCGCGACGGCATTCAATGAAAAGCGGCCTGAAAATATCGCTGAAGGCGAACGAGAAGATCTACATCAACGGCGCAGTCGTGAAGGTCGATCGCAAGGTCTCGCTCGAGCTTCTGAACGAAACGCAGTTTCTGCTTGAAAGTCACGTTCTGCAGCCCGAGGATGCAACGACGCCTCTGCGCCAGCTCTATTTCATCGTGCAGATCATGCTGATGAACCCGAACAATGCGGAGGCGGCGCTTTCCATGTTCAAGACGACGCTGCCTCTGCTGCTCGAGACCTTCCGCGACAAGCACATCCTTTCCTCACTGAAGCACATCGATGGTTTTGTCGCCGAGGGACGTGTCTATGAGGCGTTGAAGGCGATCCGCGATCTTTATCCGGCCGAAAACCAAATCCTGCATCCGAAGCCCGCCTCGAAGCCGGCGGCTTTCACCGTGGAAATGAGGGAGAGCGCATAATGTCCATCCCGTCGGTTGGCGCCACGAACACCACCGCAAATTCCGCCAACAGTTCCAGTTCGAGTTCCGCGGCCGCTGCGCCGACGCTCGACTACAATTCCTTTTTGACGCTCCTCATGGCGGAAATGAAGAACCAGGATCCGACCAATCCGATGGATTCGACGCAATATGTCGCCCAATTGGCGACCTTTTCCCAGGTCGGGCAGGCCGTCCAGACCAATTCCAAGCTCGATCAGCTCCTACAATCTTCGGTGCTGTCACAGGCGGGAAGTATAATCGGCCATACCGTGACCTCGGCGGACGGCACGGTCACCGGTACGGTTTCGGAGGTAAAGGTTCTCTCGAATGGCATCACCGCGGTGCTTTCGGATGGACAGGAAGTCGCGATCGGCGCCGGCGTGACGATACAATAGTCCCGCTTCCCGGATCGACACGCAGACCGGATGGCCCCATGAACGAGGCAGACGCACTCGATATCGTCCAATATGCGATCTGGACCGTCCTGATCGCCTCGGCCCCGGCCGTCATCGTCGCCATGATCGTGGGTGTCGGCATCGCGCTCGTCCAGGCGCTGACGCAGGTGCAGGAAATCACGCTGACCTTCGTGCCGAAGATCGTTGCCATCCTCGTGGTCGTCGCCTTCACCGGCCCTTTTATCGGCGCACAGATATCGTCCTTCGCCGATGTGATCTTCCAGCGCATCCAGAACGGCTTCTGATTCTCGCGACCCACTCGTCGGAGCATCGCGGAGAGCCTCGCTCAGGCTCACCCTCGCACAAGCTTCGCGCAATAGCTTGTCGCCGCCGGCACCATACCGGCGCTTAGAGTGTGATTCATGGCGCTTACGGACACCAGCCCTGCGGGCGAGATCAGAAAGCACGGACGCGATGTCGGCTTCGCGATCGGCATCATCACCATCCTGTCGGTGCTCTTCCTGCCGATCCCGTCCTTCCTGATCGATCTCGGCCTGTCGGTCTCGATAGCGATATCGGTCCTGATCCTGATGGTCGCGCTCTGGATCGAAAGGCCGCTCGATTTTTCGTCCTTCCCGACCGTTCTGCTGATCTCGACCATGCTGCGCCTGTCGCTCAATATCGCGACAACCCGCGCCATCCTGTCGCGCGGAGACGAGGGCACCAATGCCGCCGGTTATGTCATCGGCGGCTTTTCCCGCCTCGTCATGGCGGGCGATTTCGTCATCGGCCTAATCGTTTTCCTGATCCTCATCGTCGTCAACTTCATCGTCATCACCAAGGGCTCGACGCGTATCGCCGAGGTCGGCGCGCGCTTCACCCTCGACGCCATTCCCGGCAAGCAGATGTCGATCGACGCGGATTTGTCCGCCGGCATGATCACCGACAAGGAGGCGCAACTCAGGCGGCGTGAACTGGAAGAGGAAAGCGCCTTCTTCGGCTCCATGGACGGCGCCTCTAAATTCGTGCGCGGCGACGCTGTCGCCGGCCTTATTATCACGGCGATCAACATCGTCGGCGGCATTGCAATCGGTTATGCCCGCCACGGCATGGACCTTGCCCAGGCGACTGACGTCTTCACCAAGCTCTCCGTCGGCGATGGCCTGGTTTCGCAGATTCCGGCGCTTATCGTGTCGCTCGCCGCAGGCCTGCTTGTCTCGAAGGGCGGCACGCGCGGCTCGGCCGACAAGGCGGTCTTCGGCCAGCTCGGCAACTATCCTCGCGCGCTTTTCGTCGCGGCGCTCCTGATGGCCGTTCTCGCGCTCATGCCTGGTCTGCCTGCCCTCCCCTTCCTGTTTCTCGGCGGCACCATGGCCGGCGTCGGCTATGTCATTCCCAAGCGCGCCGGCGAGCGCGCAGCGGCCGAAGCGGAAGAGGAGAAGCGAAAGAAAGCCGCCAAGGAAGATGAGGAAAGGAATTCCCTCAAGGCATCGCTCAAGACCACGGAGGTCGAGCTTGCGCTGGGCAAGCAGCTCTCCACGAAGCTTCTTCCCCTACACCAGGAACTCGCCTTCCGTATGGGGAAAATGCGCAGGAAATTCGCCCTGCAATATGGCTTCGTGGTCCCCGAGGTGCGGCTGACGGACGATTTTGGTATTCCGGCAAAAGGCTATCAGATCAAGATTCACGGCACCGTAGTCACTGAGCACAGGATGCGGGTAGGTGAGCTGATGGTGCTGATCGGCAACGGCAAGGCGCCGGATATGCCTGGCGAAGAGGTGCGCGAGCCAGCCTTCGGCCTGCGCGCCTATTCGGTGCCGGAAATGTTTGCGGACGATTTGAAACGCGAGAACTTGACCTATGCCGATAACATGTCGGTGCTTCTCACCCATCTTTCCGAGGTCATCCATAACAATTTGCCGCAGCTTCTGTCCTACAAGGACATGAAGGCGTTGATCGACAGGCTCGACCCGGAATACCGCAAGCTTGCCGACGAGATCTGCACCTCCCACATCTCCTATCCCGGCCTTCAGGCGGTGCTGAAGCTGCTACTTGCGGAACGCGTCTCGATCCGCAATCTCCATTTGATCATCGAGGCGATCGCCGAAATCGCGCCCCATACCCGGCGCACCGAACAAATCGTCGAACATGTGCGCATGCGCATGTCGCAGCAGATTTGCGGCGATCTGACGGAGGGCGGCGTGCTCAAGGTGCTGCGCCTCGGCAATCGCTGGGACATCGCCTTCCACCAGAGCCTCAAGCGCGACGCCAAGGGCGAGATCCGCGAATTCGATATCGATCCGCGGCTTCTGGAGGAATTCGGCCAGGAAGCGTCGAAGGTGATCCGTTCGCATCTCGACGCTGGCGAGCGCTTCGTCATCGTCACCGCGCCGGACGCACGGCCGTATGTTCGCATGATCATCGAACGGCTATTCGCGACGCTGCCGGTGCTCAGCCATGTCGAGATCGCCAAGGGCGTCGAAATCCGGGTGCTCGGGTCGGTCTCGTGACCGGAGCGTCATTGCCTCAGCTGGTGATCGCGGCTTTCCTCACCTTCTGCCGGGTCGGCGGCTGCTTCATGACCATGCCTGGCTTTTCGAGCGCCCGCGTGCCGATGCAGGTCAGGCTTTTCGTCGCGGTGGCCGCCAGTCTGGCGCTCTTCGCCAATCTCTCCGACGTGATCCTGCCTTATGCCGGGAGCGGTACAGCGGTCCTGCTCAAGACGGTCGTCTCCGAACTTCTCACCGGCGTTTTGATCGGCACGGTGGCGCGGCTTTATCTCCTCGCTCTTGAATTCATTACGACCGCCATCTCGACCATGATGGGCTTCAGTGGATCGGGAGGCGTCGCCCTTCTGGAGGACTATGCGGAATCCCCTCTCGGTGCGATCATCTCCTTTTCCGCGCTGATGCTGCTCTTCGCGCTCAATTTCCATCTCGAGCTCATCCGCGCGCTAATCAGTTCCTATCGCATCGCGCCAATCGACGTGCTCTTCAATCCGCAGACGGCGCTCATCAATGTCAGCGACACGATCTCGAACGCCTTCTTCGTCACTTTGCGCCTTGGCAGTCCCTTTATCGCGTACGCATTGTTGATCAACCTGACCACGGGCCTCATCAACAAGCTCGCCCCGCAAATACCAGTCTATTTCATCTCGCTTCCCTTCGTCATCGCCGGCGGCCTGATTCTCATGTATTTCGGCATTCCGAGTCTTCTCAGCCTCTACGCCGATTCCTTTCTTCCCGTGACGATCGGGAGGTAAGCGGGATGGCGACCGAGAGCCAGCGATTGCGCCGCCTCCTCGATCTTCAGGGCAAGCTCAAAGCCGTCCACGAGATGCGCCATGCGGATTACACCGCAAAAGCCGTCGCGGCCGGAAAAGAAGCGGCGGAGCTTTTTTCCGAGATGGGCAATCCGGAGTCCCTCTCCCACATTTTCCCCGACCTTTACGTGCGCGCGGTCCGCACAGCGCTCGCGCGTGAGCATCAATTCAAGGAGAAGGCGCGCCAGGAGGCCGTTACCGTCGCCACCCAGACTGCGCGCGCCAACATGGTGGCAGATGCATGGCGTTCCGCGAGGCAACGGGAGGAGCGCAAGGAGCAGGAGAAAGAGATATTGGAAGCAGTCGAACGCCAGTTCCATGCCGGAATGGCTCGGCGGCAGGACTGACCGCGATCGGCGTCAGCCTGCCGCAAGCTTCTCGTTCCATAGTGGGACTATCGAAGAACTCCAGGGAGCCTTACTTTTGGCCATCTCACCGCCAGGCGACATCGTTCTCGACGTGGCGCGCGCCGTCGGTCCGGAAGGAATGGAAACGGCCAAGGCCGCGCTTGAAAAACGCGCGCAATCGGGAATTGCCGCAGCCCCCTTCGAGCCGGTAGCCCCGGAAACGGCAGGGGCCTTCAATGGCGCCGCGCCAGCCTCCTCAACGGCTCCGGCAGACAAGGCTTACCAACGTTTCGAGGCCGTGGTCCTTCAGACATTTCTGCAATCGATGATGCCCAAGGACAGCCAGGCCGTCTACGGTTCCGGGTTGGCCGGAGACATGTGGAAATCGGAGCTTGCCCAGCAGGTCGCGTCCGTCATGGCGAAACATGGCGGCATCGGCATCGCCAACCGCCTGCTCAAGGCGCACTACATGGTCGATGGCAAGAGCGTCCCCCTAACCGGAGCATGGGACGGCGCCGCCAAGGCTGAACAGGACGCCCGTCACCTCATGACCCGCGCCGTCATCGACGAGATGCAGCGCAAGCTGACCATGCCGATGGGCGCCGCCACGCCGTCAGATGAAACCAGGATCTAGAAAGCCTCAACGATGACCGCCAATCTGCCATCCAAGCTCGGCCGCACGCAGAAAAGCACCGATACAACCATGCGCCCGGTAGACTTGTCGGCCATCATCGGCCGCATCGAAGCGGCCATAGAAGAGGAGACGGCGGCGATTCGGGGTAATCTCGACTTCGATATCCCGGCCTCGAATGCGCGCAAGAGCCGCTATCTCTACGAATTGAACAAAGCATCCCGCTGCGTCAATCTGCAAGAAATTTCAACCGAGGAGCGCAGCCAGCTCGCCAGCCTGCGCGCCAAACTGGCGGCGAATGAAGCGGCGATCCTCGCGCACATCAATGCGGTAACGGAAGTGGCGGCCCTGATCCAGAAGGCGATCCAACGCGCCGAGGCCGACGGCACCTATTCGGCGCGGGAGTTCGCCGGAGACCGCATTGCCTCATGATCAAATTCGCCGCCGCCGCGTTCTGGCTTTGCGCCGTGGCGATCGGGGCCATGGCTTACTCCTTTTCCAACAATACGCCTGCCGCGAAAACGGAACAGCCGGCCTTCTTCGGCGGTCTCGACTATGAGCGCACGGGCGTCATATCAGTCCCGCTGATCGATGACGGAAAGGTCTATGGCTATTTCCTTTCTCGTCTGGTCTACACCGTGGAGCCGATGGTCTCTCACGAACTTTCCGTCCCGGCCGACGCCCTCCTTGTCGACGCCGTCTACAGCTACCTCTACGGCAATCCGCTGATCGATTTCACCAAGGTGAAGAAGCTTGATCTCGACAAGCTTCGCGACGGCATCCGCGACGGCATCAACAAGAGGGTCGGGCGGAAGCTGGTGCATGACGTGCTTGTTGAGCAGATCGAGTATTTGTCCAAGCAGGACGTACGGGACAACGCCTTCAAGCGTCATGTCGGCGAAACCGGCGCCCCGGAGCACGGCACCGTCATCACGCCCGACAAAGCGGAAGGCGGAGCGGGCTGAACCTCCTTTAGGCCGCCTGTTCGAGGCAAGTGCTCGACCCTATAATAGGAGCGTAGCAGGATTGAGAGGATAGCCGATGAGCATGGATGCAATCGCGGACAAGATGCGCGCCAAGGTGACGGGCAGCGGTTTCGACCGCTCGGTCAAGTTCGACTGCGGCCCCGATGGCGTCGTCGTCATCAATGGAGAAAACGTTTCCATCGGCGATGCGCCGGCCGATTGCACGATAGGCGTCTCGAAGAGCGATCTGGAGGATTTGCTTGCCGGCGACCTCAACCCGACGGCCGCCTTTATACAGGGCAAGCTGAAGGTTTCGGGCGATATGTCCATCGCCATGGCGCTGGGCCAGGTAATCTGACAAGCATATCCGATCGCCCGATGCCGGAGGGCCGACGCCGGGTCATGGATCGGCGGTTACGCCGCGGCGGTGAGCGCCTTCATTTTCCGCCCGGCCGGCTTTAGCACGCCATACGCGCCGTCGAGCGCTCCGGCGACCAGCTCCAATGCCAGGAACCGCCGCTTTTCATAGGGGCCCGGCATAGCGAGATTGCCCGTTTTTTCCGAGGAAAAACCGAAACGCTCGTAATAAGGCGCATCGCCGACGAGCAGGACCGCACCATGGCCGCGCTTTTCCGTTTCGTCGATCGCGTGGCGCATCAACGCAGAGCCGACGCCCGCGCCTTTCAGGCATGGATCGACGGCAAGCGGTCCGAGCAGCAGCGCCGAACCGTGCAGACCGTTCGCCGCGACGTCCCACAGCCTCACGGTCCCGACAATGTCGCCCTTGAGATCACGCGCGACGAAGGCAAGCCCTTCCGACGGCACACGCCCGCGCCGCAACTTCTCCGAGGCTTTCTTGCGCCAATTCGGCCCCATCGCCCGGTCGAGGAGCGCGTCGCGCGCTGGAATATCCGCCGCGGTTTCGGCGGAGATGGCGAAAAATTGTCCGCCGCCGACCGTTCCCTCGGGAGAGGTGAACGGCAGCGCTGCGCTTTCATTCACGATTTCGATCCGTTCCATTTCCTTGATCCTTCACAAGCAGATCAATATCCACAAGCGAACCGATGGCCGGGCAGGATGCCGGCCATCGGGTGATCTGACGGGAGAACCCGTCAGATCACGTAAGATCGGAGCGGTTCGAACCCGTTGAAGGCGACCGAGGAATAGGTCGTCGTGTAGGCGCCCGTTCCCTCGATCAGAACCTCGTCGCCGATGGTGAGCGAGAGAGGCAGCGGATAGGGCGTCTTTTCATAGAGCACGTCGGCGGAATCGCAGGTCGGCCCGGCGATCACGCAGGCGCCGGTTTCGCTGCCGTCATGCCGCGTCACGATCGGATAGCGGATCGCCTCGTCCATCGTTTCGGCGAGACCGCCGAACTTGCCGATGTCGAGATAGACCCAGCGCACATCGTCCGTCTCCGCCTTCCTGGAGATCAGCACGACTTCCGACTTGATGACGCCGGCATTGCCGACCATGCCACGGCCGGGCTCGATGATCGTCTCGGGGATGCGGTTGCCGAAATGCCGGCTGAGCGCGGCGAAGATCGCCTCGCCATAGGCCTGCGCCGCCGGCACATCCTTCAGGTAGCGGGTCGGGAACCCGCCGCCGAGATTGACCATCTTGAGCACGATGCCTTCCTCCGCGAGCGTCGCGAAAACGCCCTTGGCGTCGGCCAGCGCACGGTCCCATGCCGAAAGATCGGTCTGCTGCGAGCCGACATGGAAGGAAACGCCATAGGGTTCCAGCCCGAGCGCCTTCGCAGCCCTGAGCACCTTGACGGCAAAGGCCGGCACGCAGCCGAATTTGCGCGACAGCGGCCACTCGGCGCCTGCGCCATCCGTAAGCACACGGCAGAACACGCGGGAGCCGGGCGCGGCGCGCGCAATCTTTTCGACCTCCTCGACGCAATCGACGGCGAAAAGGCGCACGCCGAGGTCGAAGGCGCGGGCGATGTCGCGCTCCTTCTTGATCGTGTTGCCGAAGGAGATACGGGATGCCGGCGCGCCGGCATCCATCGCCATCTCGATCTCGGCGACCGAAGCGGTATCGAAGGACGAACCGAGCGAAGCGAGAAGCCGCAGCACTTCCGGCGCGGGATTGGCCTTTACCGCATAATAGATACGGGAATCGGGCAACACCTTCTCGAAGGCGCGGTAATTGTCGCGCACGACGTCGAGATCGAGCACCATGCAGGGGCCGTCGGGACGTCGGGTGGCGAGGAAATCGAGGATACGCTGAGTGGCCATCGGTCTCTCTCCATCAAGCGGCTCCCTTGCGGGAACTGCGTCAAGCTGCTGCGGGTTCCGGGCGCCCTGCCTCGGGTTCCGCTATGGACAAAGGGCGTGATGCAAAGCGTCATGGCGCCAGCCGGTGGAGACCCCGGAACCATGATGCGTTTATCACGCGGCGATGAGCGACCGCCCTCGGGCGACTGCTCGCTTTGTCTGCCTCAGCTTTGGATTGGAAAACCGCTCCGCACTGCCGGCAATGAAGGTGTGCCTCTTCAGTAACCCCGGTCTATGGACAACCGGCAGACACCAGAAAGGCCCGCACCGTCGTTGCTTCAAGGCGTCCTCGGTTCATGCGGTTGGCCGCTTGACCGACCGGGCTCGTTACTTCCCGGGTACCGTCCCGATTGCCTCGCCATTTCGAGGGTCGGGGGACGCCCACAGGCACGTGCGACTTTGGGCAATCGCGATATAAGTGGAAATGGATGACCATTCAATGAAAAATGGCAATCGGGTTGAAAAATTTACGTTCGTGAACGATAGAGTCAGAGATCATATCGGGGGTTTGAACGATGCTTTCGACACGCGACCCGCTCCACGCCTTCCTCGATCTCCCCGAAGTCCCTGTTCCGCATGCGGAAACCGGTCCTTTGGCCGGTCTCGACCTCGGCGTGAAGGACATTTTCGATGTTGCCGGCTATCCGACCGGATGCGGCAATCCCGACAGGTTCGAGGAGGCCGAACCCGCGCTTGTCACAGCTTCCGCCGTACAGACCTTTTTTGATTCGGGTGTGCGATTCGCCGGCAAGACTCAGACGGAGGAACTCGCCTTCTCGCTGATGGGCGTGAATGCGCACTTTCCCCCGCCGGTCAATTCGGCGGCGCCTGAACGGGTCTGCGGCGGTTCTTCGTCGGGCTCGGCCGCCGCTGTCGTTGGCAATCTCGTTCCACTTGCCACCGCGTCGGATACCGGCGGTTCGGTCCGCGCGCCGGCGAGTTTCTGCGGTTTGGTCGGGCTGAGGACGACACATGGCCGCATTCCGCTTGACCACACCATGCCGCTCGCCCCTTCCCTCGACACGTTCGGCTGGTTTGCCAAGGACATAGCGATCTATACCGGGGTCGGCGATATTCTCCTCGGCGAGGACAATCATGATGGGCGTCTTTGCCGCGCGGTGAGAATGGAAGTGCTCGACGGCCTTGTGCTGGGGCCGGAAGAAGAGGCCGCTCATGAGGCGGCGGCGAAAACGCTTTCGGCCTTTTTTGGAGCGTCCTCCGTCTCCCCGTCGTTCGCGCAGAATGTCGACGACCTCTACTGGTCCTTCCGCAAGATCCAGGGGTTCGAGGCGTGGCAGTGCCATGGCGCCTGGATTTCAGCGAAGGACCGCCACCTTGGACCCGGTGTAAAGGAGCGGTTCGAATTCGGCTCTTCCATCGACGAGGAGGCGGTGCTGCGCGAGCGAGTGCGCCGCGAGGCATTTCGGGCCGAACTCGCCGATCTTCTTGGCGATGACGGCGTGCTGATCCTCCCGACCGTACCCGGTGCAGCCCCTCTCAAATCCGCTTCCTTCGACGACATGCAAGCCTATCGCGAGCGCGCGATGCGGCTTCTCTGCTTGTCGAGCCTTGCCGGCTTTCCTCAGATCACCTTGCCGCTCGGCAAGGTATCCGGTGCGCCGTTCGGTATTTCGCTTCTCGGACCGAAGGGCAGCGACCGCCAACTGATCCAGCTTGCCAACGACATACTCGAGCGGCACTGAACGCGCGCAATGGATACGCTGACCCGCATGCGCGCCTTCATCGACGTGGTCGAGGCCGAAGGTTTCTCGGCCGCCGCCCGCAAGATCGGCCGCTCCAAGGCGCTGCTATCGAAATATGTGCGCGAACTCGAAGACGAGCTTGGCGCCCTCCTCCTCAACCGCACGACGCGTCAATTCTCGCTCACGGAAGCCGGCCATACCTATTTCGCCCGCGCCTCGGAGATCATCAGGGAAATCGACAGCCTCGCCGACAGCGTGCGCGAATCGGCGAAGGACGTGCGCGGCAGGATCAAGCTTTCGGCGCCACGCACCTTCGCCGATGTGGAGATCGGCCAATCGCTCATCGATTTCGCCAAGGCCTATCCCGACATCGTGCTTGACATCCATCTTGACGATCGTTTCGTGGATCTGGTCGAGGAGGGGTTCGACCTCGCTATCCGCGTGACCCGGCTGGAAAATTCCTCCCTTATCGCCAGGAAACTCGCGCCCTTTTCCGTCAGGCTTTGCGCATCGCCCGAGCTGATCGCGAAGCTAGGGCGTCCCCTGAAACCGCAGGACATGGCGCATCTGCCCTGCATCGTCGATACCAATGGCCGCTGGCTGTCGAACTGGCCGTTCATCGGAGAGGACGGCGGGACGATCAGCGTCCCCGTTTCGGGGCCGATCGAGGTCAACAGCCCGCTTACCGCCAAGGCGGCGGCGCTTGCCGGCCTCGGCTTCGCCATGCTGCCCGATTTCATTGCCGCCCAGGAGATCCAAAGCGGCCGGCTCGTGACGGCTCTCGAAGAGAATATCTGCACCGAAGGCAGCGGCATTTTCGTTGTCTACCCGCACCGGCGCTACCTCCCCGCCAAGGTCAGGGTCTTTGTCGATTACCTGGCGCATTGGTTCAAGAGATGCGATCCGGAACGGCGTGCCGCGCCGGCGCGCGTGATCAAGACCGACGCGTCTGTCCCATGAAGCGGCAACATCAATAGTACGCCTCAACAGGGTGAAGTCCCATTTCTGCCTGCTTTCCACTTGAGGAAGTCTGCGCGGTCCCGCCAGCTCGACGAGCTGATTCGGGCACTTGCAACAACGGTTCCGACAAAAGTGGCCTGCATGGGATTGTTGCAAAAGCTTCACCGAATATCGCGAATAGCAGCGAGAAGCCTCGGGAAATCGGGCGTCTTCCTGGCGTTTTGCCTCATCTCGTTCCTCACAGCGGCGCCGGCATCGGCCCATCCGCACGTCTTTGCCGAAGCGAGGCTCGAACTCGTCATCGGTCCGGATCGAACCGTCCAGGCGCTGCACCATGTCTGGCGCTTCGACGAGGTCTTTTCTTCGACGGTCCTTCTCGAATTCGACAAGAATAAGGACCTGAAACTAGACAATTCTGAATTGGAAGCCGTCGCCAAGACGATCCACGATTCGCTCGCCGACTATAATTATTTCCAACTCGTGAAGCAGAACGGCAAGGACGTCCCGATTCAGGCCCCTGCCAAGCTGATGGCGAGCTTCAAGGACGGGCAACTGATCGTTTTTTTTGAAACACATCCGAAGGCATCGCTCCGGCTGGCCGGCAAGACCGATTTCGGCATCTATGATCCGACTTTCTATACGGCGATCGATTTCCTCAAGGACGAGGATATGCAGGTGAAGAATCTGCCATCGGACTGCACCAAACGCGTCATCCGGCCCGATCCCGACACGGCGATTGCGCAGAATCGTTCATCCCTGACGGACTCCTTCTTCGCCGACCCGACCAATCTCAGCCAGATTTTCGCGACCAAGCTGCAACTGGAATGCAAGGATTGAAGCCCATGAGGGGGACCGCGGCGAAAAGCATTCTCGGCTTGGCGACCTGCGTCGCAGCATCGGCCGCATTGTCGGCTCAAGCACACGCGCAAAGTTCGCTCGGCATCGGAGCGGCCGAGCCGATGATCACACCCGCCGGCCCGTTCCCGATCCTCATGCAATGGATCAATGTCCATCAGCAGGAATTCTACCGATCGCTCACCAAAGGGCTTGAGGCGATGCGTCACGATCCGGGCAAGGCCTGGTGGCTGATCGGCATCTCCTTTATCTACGGCGTTTTTCACGCCGCCGGCCCCGGACACGGAAAGGCGGTTATCTCGTCCTATATGCTCGCCAATGAAATTGCGCTCAGGCGCGGCGTCGTTCTCTCTTTCCTATCGGCGGCGATCCAGGCGATGACCGCTATCGCCCTTATAACGCTGGCATTCCTCGTTTTGCGCGGCGCCTCATGGTCCGTGACCGATACGACCTGGGCGGTAGAGATCGTCAGTTACGCCATGGTGGTCGGCTTCGGCCTATGGCTGCTCTGGCGCAAACTCGCCTCGCTGTGGCGAAATCGCAGCAGGAAAGTTCCCGTCATGGCAAGTCTTTCCGCCGCCCATGTCCACCATGCCGCCCATACGCATGGCGGGCATGATCATGCGGCGCGTCACCATCATGATCACGGCCATATCGGCAATGGTCATCACCACGCGCACAGCCATGCCGAGGGCGAGCTTTGCGACATTTGCGGCCACAGCCATGCGCCAGATCCAACGCTTCTCGGCGGGGAGCGGTTCGATTGGAAGACCTCGTGGACGGCCGTGACCGCCGTCGGCTTGCGGCCCTGTTCAGGTGCATTGATCGTGCTGACCTTCGCATTCCTGAACGGCATTTATGCCGGGGGACTTGCCTCCGTCCTCGCGATGGCGCTCGGCACGGCGATCACCGTCTCGATCCTCGCCACGCTTGCCGTAACGGCCAAGAACGTTGCGGTGCGGATTTCCGGAGGCGGCCGGATCGGCGGCTATATTACCTCCACCTTTGAGATCGGCGGCGCGCTGCTCGTCGTCCTGTTCGGACTGGCGCTGCTGACGGCGAGCCTCCACGGCCTGTCGCTCCCCTCATAGGGCGAAAGCACTCAAGCGTTCTGGTCGCGTATGGCCGCGAGCACCGCATCGGTGACGGCGCGCGTCGTCGCCTTGCCGCCGAGATCGGGTGTATGCAGCGCTGGCTCTGCCGTCACACGCTCGATCGCCGCCATCAGTCTCGCGGCGGCATTCTTCTCGCCGAGGTGATCGAGCAGCATCACCGTGCTCCAGAACGTGCCGATCGGATTGGCGATCCCCTTGCCGGTGATATCGAAGGCCGAACCGTGAATCGGCTCGAACATGGAAGGTGTCTTGCGCTCGGGGTTAAGATTGGCCGTCGGCGCGATGCCGATCGATCCCGCCAGCGCTGCGGCGAGGTCCGACAGGATATCGGCGTGAAGGTTGGTCGCCACGATCGTATCGAGCGAGCCGGGATTCATCACCATTCTCACCGTCATCGCATCGACCAGCATTTTGTCCCAGGCGACATCGGGAAATTCCGCCGATACGTCCTTGGCGATCTCGTCCCAAAGCACCATGCCGTGGCGCTGCGCATTCGACTTGGTGACGACCGTCAGGAGCTTGCGCGGGCGCGAGCGCGCCAGGCCAAAGGCAAAGCGCATGATGCGCGTGATGCCGGCACGCGTATGGATCGCGACATCGGTGGCGATCTCCTCCGGCAGCCCGCGATGGGTGCGGCCGCCCTGCCCGGCATATTCGCCTTCGGAATTTTCGCGCACGATCACCCAATCGAGATTATCCGCCGCCGCATTTCTGAGCGGGCTCCTTATGCCCGGCAGGATACGCGTCGGCCGGACATTGGCGTACTGGTCGAGCGTCTGGCAGATGGCGAGCCGCAGACCCCATAACGTCACATGATCGGGAACATCCGGCGCGCCGACGGCGCCGAAAAGAATCGCGTCAAAAGCCCTGAGACGTTCCACCCCATCTTCCGGCAGGAACGCGCCCTCGCGTTTGTAGCGTTCCGAACCCCAGTCGAAATGCTCGACATCGACGGCAAAGCCGCCGTCGCGCGCGGCCGAGGCTTCGAGCGCTTCCAAACCTGCCGCAACGACTTCCTTGCCGATCCCGTCGCCGGGGATCGCCGCGATCCGATATTTCCGCATAGTGAACGCCTTATTCCTTGACCGCTCCGGTCATCGACGAAACGTAATAATCGACGAAGAAGGAATAGAGGATCACGACCGGCAGCGAGCCGAACAGCGCGCCCGCCATCAGCGATCCCCATTCATAGACGTCGCTCCTGACCAGTTCCGTCAGCACGCCGACCGGCACCGTCTTGTTCTCCGAGGATTGGATGAAGGTCAGTGCATAAATGAACTCGTTCCAGGAAAGCGTGAAGGCGAAGATGCCCGCCGAGATCAGCCCCGGCACGGAAAGCGGCAGGATCACCTTGGCGAGGATTTGCCACCGACTCGCCCCGTCCATCAGCGCGCATTCCTCAAGTTCGAACGGAATGGTGCGGAAATAGCCCATCAGAAGCCATGTGCAGAACGGGATGAGGAAGGTCGGATAGGTCAGGATCAGCGCCCATTCGCTGTCATAAAGGCCGAGCTTGAACCCCATCAGCGACAGCGGGATGAACAGGATCGACGGCGGCACGAGATAGGCGAGGAAGATGACGAGCCCGACCGTGCGCGAACCGGAAAACCGCAGCCTTTCGATCGAATAGGCGGCCAATACGGAGACGGCGACGGAGATGATCGTCGAGCCGACGGTGACGAGCATCGTGTTCCACAGCCAGGCCGGATAATCGGTCTGGAACAACAAATATTTGATGTGTTCGAGCGTCGGATGGACCACCCAGAACGGGCTGTAATGCTGGTAATCGGTCAGTTCGTGGTTCGGCTTGATGGCCGTGATCGTCATCCAGTAGAATGGGAAGAGCAACACAAACAGGAAGACCGCCAGCGGCAGATAGACCGTCACGACGCGGCGCGGCAGCTTCGTCAGATAATCCATGCCGCCTTCGTCGCCATGAACGGCAATGGCGGCCGATGTTGTCGCTTGTGCCATCAGTCGCGTCCCCCCTGCTGCCAACGCCGTCTCTGCATGCCGAAATAGCTGAACATAATAGCAGCGAGCAGGAACGGGATCATCGATATGGCGATCGCCGCGCCTTCACCGAGATGGCCGCCGGGAATAGCTCTCTGGAACGACAGCGTCGCCAGAAGATGGGTGGCGTTGACCGGGCCGCCGCGCGTCAGGACATAGATCAGCTGGAAATCCGTGAAGGTGAAGATAACAGAGAACGTCATGACGACCGCGATGATCGGCGTCAGCATCGGCAAGGTTACATGGCGGAAGCGCTGCCAGCCGCTGGCGCCGTCGAGCGTCGCCGCCTCGTAAAGCGAGGGCGAGATCGTCTGCAGACCGGCAAGCAGCGTGATCGCGACGAAGGGAATGCCGCGCCAGATGTTGGCGGCAATGACCGAGGCGCGCGCCAGCGTCGGATCGCCGAGGAAATTGATCGGGTGGTCGATCAACCCGAGATGGATGAGTGAATAGGAGATGATGGAGAACTGCGCATCGTAGATCCACCAGAAGGCGATCGCCGAAAGCACCGTCGGCACCACCCATGGCAGCAGGATGATGGCGCGGAAAAACGCCTTGAAAGGCAGCTTCTCGTTGAGGATGAGCGCCAGCCAAAGACCGAGCGCGAACTTTATCACCGACGCGACGACGGTGTAGAGGATGGTATTGAAGACGACGAGGCGAAAAACGCTGTCGCTGATGAGATAACGATAGTTGTCGAGGCCGACAAAGCTTCCCGCCCGGCCGATCTGCGTGTCGGTAAAGCCGAGCCAGACGCCGAGCCCCAGCGGATAGGTGAGGAAAATCAGAAGGAAGGCGGCAGCCGGCAGCAGGAAGATGAGCCCGAGGACGTTTCTGTTCTCGATGAACCTCGAAAATCCACCTCGCCGAGGAGCACGTCTGAGGACGAGCTGTGCTGTTTGGCTCATGAAGTCTTCCCGTATTGTCGCGGCCGCATTTTGTTCCCGCCGCCCGCTCGCGGTGTGAAAGGCCCGGCATAGCCGGGCCCTGTTGGGTTCGCAGGCCGAAGACCGCTCCGGCCGGCTCACATCAGCTCTTATAGTAGCGCTTGGCTCGCTCCGCTGCGCGGGCAGCCGCTTCCTTCGGCGTCCGCTGCCCGGTCGCGGCTTCGGCGAACATGTCGACAAGGACATAGTCGGCCATAACCGCAGCCGATGCCGGGCCGAGCGGCCCGTCATAGCCGTTGGTCCTCAGCGTTGCCGAGGCCTTGGCATAGGGTGCGAAAACCGGATTGGCCGTCCAGATCGGATTGTCGGCATAGGCCTTCAGCGTCTGGCAGCAATAGGCGCTGGAGGACTCGATCCATTTCGACATTTGCGGCTTCTCGAACATGTATTTCAGGTAGAGCTTCGCCGCGTTCGGGTATTTCGTGTATTTGAAGATCACCGCGCTCGTCACCTGATGCAGTTCGACATCCTTGCCGCTCTTGCCGACCGGCAGATTGGTCGTGCCGACGTCATCGGCAATGGCCTTCAGCTTCGGGTCGCTGGCGGCCGAGTAGTAGACCGAGACGCCGTTGGCGATCACGGAAACCTTGCCGGCAAGGAAGGCGCGGTTGTTGTTGACGTCAAGCCAGCTTTCCGTGCCGGGGATGAAGGTCTTGTAGAGCTCGGCTGCGTATTTGAGCGCCTCGATGCTCTCGGGGCTGTCGATGGTGACGTTGGACTTCTCGTCCACCATGGCGCCGCCATGGCTCCACAACAGCCAATGGGCATAGTTGTTGCCGTCGCCGACGCCATGCCCCTGGGTGAAGCCGGCGGGCGTGAGGCCCTTGGACTTCAGCGCCTGGCAGAGCTTCAGGAAACCATCCGTGTCCTTCGGGAATTCGCTGAAGCCGGCCTTCTCGACAATGCTCTTGCGGTAGACGATGGCGTTGCCGATCGTCGCGATCGGCAGGCCGACAAACTTGCCGTCATTGGTCGCATAGGCCTTCGGGCCGTCGTACCAGCCGCCATATTTGTTGCCGAGATAATTGGCGAGGTCGGTAAGATCGAGCAGCTTGTCGGGATATTGCTGCGGATCGTCGAACCAGACCCACATGATGTCCGGTCCCGAACCGACATTCGCCGCGACCGCAGCCTTCGGGCGGATGTCCTCCCAGCTTTCCTTGTCGATGCGAACCTCGATGCCGGTATCCTTGGTGAATTGCGCCGTATTGGCCAGCCACTGCTTTTCATCGCCGCTGACGAAAGGCGACCAGCGGGTGACGCGCAGCGATGCGCCTTTTTCCGGCTTGATGTCGAAGGAATCCGCGGCTCTTGCCGCCGACGACCCGACAAGGCCGGCGCTCGCGGCGCCGACCGCAAGCCCCGCGGTCGTCCGGATAAGGTCACGTCTG
>Ga0187809_10000398_pt1 | contig 23912 bp, 26 predicted proteins | sample NC_wetland_sal_i_8_FD_132415 | JGI IMG/M metagenome (GOLD analysis project Ga0187809, IMG submission 132415) | Wetland sediment microbial communities from Neuse River Estuary, North Carolina, USA - ASW_4 | ecosystem: Environmental > Aquatic > Freshwater > Wetlands > Sediment | place: USA: North...
CAGGTTGCCTCTATGTCACTCGGAACGGTCCGTGATAAGCCGGCAATGATTGGGCTGCGGCGTACCTCATTCGGTTCGGTACCGTCATTGCGCCATTCTTGCACGGCGTATCGTCGTCTTCCGACCGTTCCGGCGACTGAGGTGACTTCCACGGCATCGCCGGGCGTAGCCGGAAACCCTGCTTCTATTACACCGACCCCAAGTTCGGCGATGTTCCCTGCTATTTCGGATTTTTCTCCTTCGGGGAACTGATGATCTTCGGGGAGCGCCTGTGCGCCGTCCCGTAACGTCGTATCAAATACGACGACTTCTACTGCTGCATTGCTCATGATTTTCTCCAAATTAAAAACAGGCTTCGATTGAAGCCTGTCCGTCGGGGCTGTGCTGGACCGCGTTAGCGGTAGGCTTCAACCATCGTGAAGCACAGCCCGTTAAGGCTGAGAAGGAGTTGCAGCTGGTTTTGCAGGTTCTTGAACATTGCACTTATGAAACTACATGACCTATGCTTGCGTCAAGGGAGCTTGTGAAAAGATCCTGGCCACCAGCCGGTATGCGATGAGTAAGCCGAGGGCTTTGTTGCCATGATATGGCGCGCCGTCTTGTTCGTGCATCATTCTTTCGTGCATGCAGTAGACATGCAGGCGCCGGAATTGCGCGAACCGCTCGAGCAGTTGGTTCGGCGGAATGTCCGGTTCCAGCTGGTGCGCATGGCGCAAGGCGTCGGTCGCGTTCATGGGGCTGTCGGGCCGGAAGTACGCAGCGAAAGTATCATCCACGGTGCCGTAGTACAGATGTTCGCTTGACAGTGTCCCAAATAGTTCGAGCATAGCGTCTTCAGAAACCTCGACGGGAGAATATCGGTCTGCTATGGCGATCATATCCCAAAGCATTTCCTTCGGCGTCTTGGATTGCATGTGTTGGTCGCGTAGGCGCATGCTCGGGTCTCTGCCTTCGAGGGATATCAGCATATTGTTGAGATGGCCGACGTCAACGGCAGTTTGGTATAACTCGCGTTCTGCTGTCCGTTCAGCCGGAGTCATCTGCAGGTATTCCAACTGTAGCGCTACGAGGTACTTGGAAACCAATTCCTGAGCCGCCAATTTTTTATACAAGTTGCCTCCAGCCGGACCCATGTTCATTACTTCGATGGTCCCAAGGTCGAGCCGCAGCCGGTCGGCATGTACGCCGAACACGCGGCCACAGCTGACAAGCGATGCGTCCCGCAACTCTTTGTCGGCTCGTTGCAGCGTAGCAAGCAGGTCTACGGGCGTTGCTTCTTCAAGCGCTCCCGAACTCCCGGAACCGAGCAAGCGCGCCAGCTCTCGCCAGTCGTAAGGCACCTCACTTGCGAAATGGCGGAGGTAGTCATGCTCGTCCAAATGAGGATCCGGAAAATCGTCACCCGCCTGAGCAACTGCAATTTTCTCTTGCATGGAATTATCAAGCCGATAATGCTGGCCGATGGTCGTATCGAACGAACCGTCACGTATCGGCGCGGCAGCCGTTATTAGCCCGACAACGGCTTGCACGGCTTGGTACTTGTTCATGGCATGCATTGCTGCTTCGGGGGTGAGGATCTGCACATGTAGCTGATCTGACATGGCGCCGAATTCTCGCGCGGCCCGCATCCGTCCCAGGACTTTCTGGGCGTAGACGGATGACCATGTATCTTCGCGGTGGTAGTCTTCCGGATACAGTGCAAGTCCGGCATGATTGAGATGGTGTGATTCCAGCCGGAGCTCATTTTGGTATGTCGAATCGATAACGTTTCTGCGATGAGCGGCAAAACCATATGCAGGCTCGGACTTGAATTCAACCATCGTCTGGACCGCTTCCGGGTCCCATCCGGCTTGCGCCAAAGACTCCGTTGTGCCGTCCGGATACACTGCGTTAACGCTGTCCGGTGTAATTCTGTGGAATGTGCTGCCGTGCATGGTCGCAAGTTCCGATTCGCTGCCGAGTGATGGGTGTGTTGGATCAAACTGCGGCCCAAGCCACTCGAACCCGACGACGCGATGGTTTTCTTCGATGACCCTGATAGGCAGTAGCTGTGCCCGATGGGCGATATTAGCTGGGTCGTTCGTAGCCCAGTAGGGGTGTCTGACTTCAAATACCTGTCCGTCCGGCGTTACGCCCAAGCCGCCTTGCTCGTTCGGATCGAAGTCGTCGAACAACGGGTGGCTCTGTTCGATCGTCTCCATGGACAGCATACCTTGCTGCTCTTCAGTTCCGACTTCCAGTCCTTTGAATTGTGCTCCCATGCGATTCCTTTGAAAAGTAAAAGAACCGATCTCTTTGATCAGAGCTCGGTTCGTGTGTCCTTTGGCTTACTGTGTATAGACGACTCCTAAACCGCGCTCCTCCGGGCCGGAATGACTGAAATGCTAATAATCACAAGTCTTGTCATAGCTACTTTTGAATATAACATAATTTACAACAGACTCCAATCCGGACTGGCACAGGCTGAATTTATAATAACTTCATGGCGTCGGCGAGCATGGGATGCACTTCGGCAAGCTTCTCGTGCATCTGCCGGACGAGTCTTTTACACTCGGGGCTGACTTGCGAGTCATACATATGGAAAGCTTCGCGGGCGTTGTAAGTTACCTTCCACCGCATGCGGTGACCGCGTAAGACGGCGTACTGCGATTCTTCGCGGAATCCGGCTGCCTGTAGCGTGCTGTGGAGTTTAAGGCTGGTGTCGAAGCAATTCTCGAATACATCCGCCAGGCCGGCATCCTCAATGAGCTCCGGTACCTCATAGCCGTAGCGTGGCGTGAGATTCTGCAGTCCCAGATCGTCGACCATATGATGCTTGAGCAGTTCACGGAACGTGGTGTAATCACAGACGACGTCCCAACTGTAGTGCGCCTTTTCGAGCGCGCGTCCTGGCTGCTGGCGGGCATTCTGTCGTTCGCTCAAGTACGCTTTGAATACTTCGGCTTTCTGCTGGTACGGCCACTTATCTACGACGCCGCGTAGTTCCATGAGTGGCAGGTTACTGCTCGTGAACAGCATGTCCGGCACAAGGTCGAACTCATTGCGCGGCCAGTAGCTCGTAAGTGTGACCGGTGCAACGATGCCGATATCGTGCCTGTCGGGTAAGTAATTGTCTGCTAGTTTTGCGACTGCTGCTGCGGAGTCGGTACGGTAAGCGACTGAAGCTGCGCCGTGATTGGCTTTGTCGGCGTCGTCCAGTAGTGTTGGTAGCACCTGCCTGGCTTGATCCAGGATTTCATGAGCGGCGTTGCGAGCTTCAGGTAGCGGATCGCTTAATAAACGAACGGCAAGATTTTCAACCGCTTGGGCAGATGCGTATATGCCCACGGCAGAGCGAGCGGCAATCGGTAAAGCTGCGCTTGCCACTTCGCACGCCCGCGTCCGCGTGGCGCTTTGCCAGGCAGCGTTCTGGTCTGCCTTTTGCACGCCAGACGCTCCGCGTAGGTAATCGGTCAGCCGCTGCACGATCTGCGCGTAATTATCAAAAATGGCATCCATGTTTTCGCGGTAGCTTTGGGCCACTTGGCCTTTGAAATGTTCTGGCGTGAGGTATTTATATTGGCTGTGTCCATCCTTCAGGTCATAATCCCAGTGCTGTGGTGGTCGGCTGATGTATGCGCCGAGCCTTCCCTGCTCAATTTTTTGCATGAGCAAGTCGGAACCGCCCTCGACTACCAGATGCATGCCTGCAAGTCCCTTCGAGTTTTCGTCGTAACGGGTAGTTTTGTCTTCTGCCGAATTTTGGGAAAAACTGTCTAGGATAGCGATTCGCATGTCGCCGGCGTGCTCTGCGAACTGGGTGAATGCGGCGACAATTGTTTCCGGATCTGATTCGTTTTTGAACGCGTATATGTTATGTTGCGCGTCGGTGAGCGATTGCTTCAGTAGCTCTCGGCCCGCTTGCGTGATGCGAAATCCGGCATCCGTCTTTTCGATGTATGGGTTGGGTGTGCTTTCGGAGATGGCTGAGGTATTTATCTCGGCCTTGACCTCGGCTTTCTTGTTCTTCGGGCGGGCGGGTAAAAGCGGCGAAACCTTTTCCCATATCAGACTATTGATTGTTTCCGGGGGCAACAATTCCCCTCCTCGTACACAGTCGACGCGCATGTAATCTTTGGGGAACAGTTGGCACATGTCACTGAATACCTCGATGGAGCGCTTCAGGTGTTCAGTGTCAGCTTCGTGGATGTCGCGCTTTTTGTCAGTCTTTGCAAGCAGCTCCTGTGATACTTCGGTTGGCACGTGTAATACGAAATTCAAGGTTGGGCGTGGTATGCGTAGCATTTCGTATTCCAGGTTGTCGAGCCAGATGAAATAACCGCGGCGCTGATCCGCGTGATAAAACTTGGTGCCCTGGTGGGCCATGTTCGACCCGGTGTAGCGGTCGACTAGCACGATCTTGCCTCTGCTGAGCGCTGTGCGGATCTCCGCGGCCGCTGCGTAACGGTCCAATGCATAGAATAGCGAAGCGGTGTACGGACCGACCTCGTCAGCTTTGCCATACGCGCCCTCGAGATACTGCTTTACGAAATAGCTGGACGGTTCGTCGTAACGTGGGAATTTGAATGTAGCGACATCATAGCCGGCAGCGCGCAGCCGCTCGTCCAGAAGTTTGAATTGCGTGCTTTTGCCCGAGCCATCGGTTCCTTCGATGACGAGGAATAAACCTTCTTTGTTTTGCATGGGTCCCTCCGTCAAGCCACGTTGCTATTCGCCCCCACCAACTTACTTGCTATTTTAGCCACGGAATAAGCGTTTACGCAAGTGTTTAGAATAAAATGGCAATTCCCGTCCTGCTTGCATATAATCTCTACCATGATGAAAGTGTTTATTGTCGCGGCTTTATCTGCTGATGGATTCATTGCTCACGATAGGGATGAGCTTGCCGATTGGACGAGCAAAGAAGACAAGAAATTGTTCGTACAGCTGACAAAGCGCGCAGGCGTACTGGTGATGGGTGGTGCGACGTATCGGACGATCGGCCGGCCGTTGCCTGGGCGCAAGAATGTCATATACACGCACGGTACCATCAATGATGATGTGGAGGTTACCCAAGAAGCGCCGCAGGAGTTGATTGCACGTTTGGCGCAAGAGGGTTACACCGAGCTCGCCGTATGTGGCGGCCGCAGTATCTATGAGTTGTTTCTGGCGTCTGGTGCGGTCGATGAATTGTATCTGACTATCGAGCCGATTCTGTTCGGTTCGGGTATCAAACTTTGTGAACTGGAAATTGACATGCCGTTGAAGCTGCTTGACAGCAAACTATTGAATGAAAACTCGATGTTGCTGCACTACGAAGTCCGGCGCGAAAAACCAGGCGCTTAAAGCGCTTGCCTACGACCGACAGCTTATGCCACACTGCTAGCTAGTTATGGAGAAGACGGTTCGGCGTATCTTGGGCAACTACGGTTTGGCGGAGTATTCCCTGTTGCCGGTGCAAAGGGGTTATCGAAATCAATCGTTTGCAGCCCAGCTTAGCAGTGGTTCGGTGGTGAATCTGATGCTATACAAGCGCGAGCCAGGTATGCTTGCACGCATCCGCCGTACAAACGCCGTGGCAAATTTTGTAGCTGATCGTGGTTTACCGGCGCGCCGGACCTGTAGTGAAAAAATCGTCCGTCTGTCGTCAGCGCGTGGTGAAAGTTACGGTGCGCTGTATGAGTATCTTCCCGGTCATACGATTCCCTGGGAAGCGTATACCATGAAGCACATCAAGCTGCTTGGCAAGACGATGAGTGACTTGCACGCCGCTTTGCTGCCCTTTGATGCAAGCGGGTTGCCTGAAGTTGCGGACGAGTACATAGTGATAGTTGGGCGCATGCGGCGGTATCTCATGCAGGGCGGCGTAAGCCGTGCGCTTGCAGCGAAGTTGCAGCTTGCAGTACCGAGCGGTACCTTAGCTCAAATCGACGGCACGCTGCGAGCCTGTAAAGTTTTACCGCATCAGCAGGCGCTGCATATGGATTTCGTCCGCAGTAATATTTTGTTTGAGGGCTTGGATGGCGAGCTGAAGATTACGGGTATCCTAGATTTCGAAAAAACGGCAAATGGCAACGTGCTGTTCGACATCGCTCGCACGCTCGCATTTCTGCTCGTCGACTGCAAATACAAGCAGCCTGACAAAGTCCGTAAGTATTTCCTACGGTCCGGATATCAGAAGCGCGGTGGTGCGGATTTTCAAAACGTAACTGTCAAAACGAAAGCCGGCAGCATCGATGTGCTCGAAGCCTTGCTCGACGTTTTCCTGATGTATGATTTCTACAAATTCCTGCGGCACAATCCGTACGAATCTCTGCTACAGAACGGGCACTTCATCCGCACACGAGACATTTTGCTAGATCGAGGCTTATTGGTCCGGCCGCATGTAGCGCAGCACACGGCGCAGTAGGCCGGTGAAATATACGGCGATTACTAGGAATACCAGGATGCCGACCATCACATCTTCGGACGAATCCAAATGGTAGTTAGATGTTAGTCGCAGCCACATACCGAATTCGTCGAATGCCAGCGCCAGCCCGGTGCCATATAGAACGGCAAGCCAAGCCTGCGCCCGCTTCGGTGAAACGAGCGAAATGAACCCTGAAATCGCGAGTATTATTACCCCATAAGTAAAGTGATGCACGTGTGTGCCATGTACATGCACGGATACTCCTGGTGCCAAGGCGACAATGGTGCGGGCAATTATGAACGTCGGTAAAAACCCGACCAAAACCCAAAACGGCACATGCTTCACGCGGTTCGCGATAAGCTCGCGGTAAGCCTTATGAAATGCCTTTGTAATTGTCATGCTATTAGTCTAACACCCAGCTGATGGCACGGATCAAAGAAAACTGCTAGAATATGGGAAACGGATAAGAAGTGGAGGAGTATTCGGATGGCTTCGGCGTGGAAGAAACGACTTGTGCCCATGAGCGACCTCATGACATTGCATGAGAAGCTGAAAGAAAAAGATAAAAAAATCGTGTTTACCGCCGGGTCGTGGGACTTGCTACACGTCGGCCAATGCCGATACCTGGAAGAAGCCAAAGCGCGCGGCGACATCTTGGTTGTCGGCGTAAGCAGCAACGATGCAATCCGCAAAGTTAAAGGGCAAAACAAGCCGATCCTAGATGAGAAAATTCGCGCCGAAATGCTCACGTATATGCGTGCCGTAGACTTTGTCACGATTTTGCCGGAACCGAGCTGCACGCCGACGCTCGGTCTGCTCCGTCCTGATGTATTTATCACCGTCCGTGAGGACTGGGCGGCGAATTACAAAGAATCCAAAGAATATAAGACGGTCACTAAATATGGTGGCGAAGTCGAAGTCGTCGACCGCCAATCGACTGCGCTCTCCACTACCAAGATTGTGCAGCGCGCCATCGGCGGTGAGCTCGGTAACATCTTCAAAGATTTTATGGAATTACGCAAAGACCCGTTGAAAGAGAGATAGTGGAACTCGAGCTAAATCTTACCAGTGAGGAACGCGAGAAGCAGGAGTACTACCGCGACGCTCGTACCGGCGGCTATTACGGTAAGATTTGGACGAGCGTCGGCAAGTGCGTGTTCTGCGACATGCGGGACAAATACATCGTGCATGAAGAAAACGGCATTGTGCTGACCGTACCGCTATACGCATATATCGACGGTAGCCTGATGATAATCCCCCGCCGGCACGTGAAATCCGCCAAAGAGCTGACTCCGGAAGAATGGGAGACAGTTCGAAAATTCATATACATCGCCAAGAAAATGATCCGCAAGGTTCATGGCCACAAAGAAATGATCTACATGCTGCGAGACGGCGGGAACCTGGTAAACAGCACTGTTCAGGACCATATGCATGTACACTGCATACCTTCCGACGGGCCAGATTTGAATACCTGGAATTATCGCAAACTCAAATACACGCCGCTCGAGAACGCAACGCTGTATCGAGGCAAAACTTCGTCTATAGCCCAACTGTCCGAAAAGTTCGACGAGAAATATACCGACCCTCAGTCTACTGCTCCGGATAAAAAAGAAATCTACCGCGACGCTTTCAAACAAACATTGGCTAACAAAAAAGCATCACAGGCTAAAAAGACAGCAAAGGTCGGTGCAGCTATTATTGCCGACGGCAAGGTTATTTCGATGGCTAATGCTAACGTGGTCGAAGGCCCGATGGAATACGAAAAAGACGGCGTATGGGTCAGCCCCCCGACCGTCTCGCACGCCGAGGAGCGATGTATCGCGCAAGCCGCCAGGGACGGTGTGTCACTGAATGGTGCGACAATGATCGTTACGTTGTCACCATGCATGGTGTGCTCTCGCTTGATCGTTAATTCCGGTATCAAAGAGCTGCATTACATCGATGATTGGTGGGATAAGAACGCTTTGGATTTCCTGGCACAAAACGGCGTAAAAGTAGTAAAGCTGCCGTATAAGAAAAAGTAGGAGGGTTAGAATGACGCACCCGGAATATCAATACCTAAAACTCATGGCCGATATCATGAAAGACGGGAAAACAAAACATACACGTGGGATCCACGACATCACAGCGATTTTCGGCGCGCAAGTCCGGTTTGATATGCGTGCAGGTTTTCCGCTGCTTACCACCAAGAAAATGCCATTTAAAATTTTGTTGCACGAACTTTTGTGGTTCATCTCGGGCAGCTCTGATGTCACATATCTGCACGACCACAAGATTCACTATTGGGATGGATTCTTGCACGAAGGTAAGAACGACCTCGGCCGTGTGTACGGCGTGCAATGGCGGCATTGGAAGCGGCTGGATGGCACGGAATTCGACCAGCTGCAATGGGCGATTGACGAACTGAAGAACCATCCGGACTCAAAAGCTATCTTAGTAAGTGCCTGGAACGCGGGCGAGCTTGATGAAATGCGCTTGCCACCGTGCCACACGATGTTTCAGTTCGATGCCACTAAGGGCAAGTTGCGCCTGCAATTGTACCAGCGCTCGTGGGATGTGTTTCTTGGTGCGCCGTTCAACATCGCGCAGTACGCCATGCTACTCCACATGGTCGCATACCTGACCGGCCTGGAGCCACGCGAGCTTATCATTTCAGCCGGTAGCGCACACTTATACAAGAATCATTTGGAACCAGCCAAAGAGCAGTTGCAGCGCAAGCCGTACCCGTTCCCGAAGCTCAAGATCGTCGGCGACGTCAAGACTATCGACGATTTCAAAGAAGAAAACTTCGTGCTTGAAGGCTACCAAGCGCATCCACGCATCAAAACCGACCTAGTTATCGTTTAACATAAGGAGGACATTATCTGATGAAGATCGCGATTTGTGGCAGCTTGGATTTTACAGAGGAGATAAAAATACTTGCCGATGCGCTCGAAGCGCGTGGATTTGAAGTCGAAATTCCGCCGACGTCTCGCTTGATTCTTGGCGGCGAGCTTACGGTTGAACAAGTTAAAGCTGAAAAGGCAGACGGCACATTCTCTGAGCGGGCCACAAAGGTAGACGCAATCCGACGCTACTGGAAGATTATCCAAACGGCGGATGCTGTACTGATTGCGAACTACGACAAGAAAGGTGTCACAGGTTATGTCGGCGGGAACACGTTTTTAGAGATAGGTTTCGCACATGTGCTAGACAAGCAGATTTACTTGGTCAACGCTATCCCGGATATGCCATACACCGACGAGATCAAAACGATGCAGCCAGTCATTATAGACGGCGACGTTAGTAAAATCAGCGCTTAACAAGTGTTTCGTATACCGTGAGATGCTCGCGGCACATGCGTTCTGATGTGAAACGTGTTTCGAAATCCTGACGGCATGCGGCGCGGTCGATGCTTGGGATTTCGCCGATTGCTACCGCTAGTTTCTCTGTAGTTGCGATTTCGTCAAGCTCTCCAGCTCCATTAAGAATTTTATCGACGACTACGCCGGTTTCCCCATGCTTGATGACTTCTGGAATTCCGCCCGAGGCCAAGCCGACAACGGGCGTGCCACACGCCAGGGCCTCGATGGCAGTAAGGCCGAACGGTTCGGCGAAGACTGAAGGCACCATGGCCAATTTTGCGTTCGCGAGGTGCGCTTGCTTGGTGCGGTTGCTATCCAAAAAACCGACGTACTGAATCACCTCTCCGTCTATTAGTGGCTCTATCGTCTCGCGCCAGTAAGCATCTTTGCCATGCCCAGCGTAATGTTTACCCGCTATTTTGAGCCGGAGCGGATGCTCAGTAGTTCGGTTGTATAACTTCACAGCCTGTATAGCTAGGTGGACGCCTTTCGGCTGGATGATTCTGCCTAGATATGCAATGTATCCGCCAGTTGGGTTTGCTACGGGCTTGAGCTGGTCGGCCGGCATCCCATGATAAATATTGCCTACCCAGTTAGTACCGTCCGGCATTGATTTGCGCTGGGCGTAGGACATGGAAATCCAGTTAAGCGATTTGTATTTCGGAAATACACTTTTGTACTTAACGAGGAAGTTGAACGGGTCATGGTGGGTGAAGACCACGGGTTTGGTGCAAAGCTTGGCAAACGGCAAAGCGATGTCTTCCTCGTTCGTGTAAATGTGCACGATGTCGAGTTCGTCATTGTTCGCCATGTCGTACGCCTTGGCTATAAGTTCGCTCTGTACTTGGCGCGCAAGCGATATGAATGTGAACGGATGTTTTTTGAGTAAATCGGTGTATGTGTCGCCACGCAGGGATAGTTCTTGCTCAAAATAGCTCAGGTCGGCAGTTATGTTGCGCGCGGTGGTGTCGATAGGCCCAGGTGAGAAAAATGTTACGTCTGCTCCGGATTGTTGCAAACCGTCCACCAGATCAAGTGCTAATTTAGCGGGCGAAAAAATAACATTCGGGAGGATCCCCCGATGCATGAATATATGCGGAACGACGATGCCGACTTTCAATTCGTTATTTTTCTTCTTTTTCGTCCAAAAAACTCAGGTCGATTTCTTCGTCCTGACCCATATCTTCGTCGTAATACCCATCGCTATCAACGGTTTTGTCGTCTGCCATATACTCCCCTTGGCGCACCAAGCGCCGCTTAAATAAAATACGAACCAATCGGTTGTCTAAATTATGGCCTAACTGATTGGATTTTGTAAAGTTACGTATCGGTCTCGACTATAAATCTGATGTGACATACCTGCTGCGCAGCTTACCAAGTTTAATATCCGTGTATATAGATTGCGCGCACGTTACCAATTCGGGTAAGCCAGCGTTATTGATGACCGTGATGTCTGGCTGAATTTTGTAGCGCTCGCGTTCAGTCGGATCGGTCAGATCTTTGTCGCCCGTGAGTGGCCGGCTAACAAGTAAGACGTAGCCGCCGCCAGCATGCACGATGTCGGCATCCGACTGGTATCGTAGGCCACTTATCGTGCAGAGCAATGCTCCTTCAGCGGATGCTTGCGCTGTTCGTCGCATCAATTCTTTATACCAAATACCGCTGTCGACCTTTGCTACTAAATAGCCGCCGAGCCACTGTAGGATAGGGCGATAGCGTTCTTTGTTGGCCTCGTTGACCCGGCTGGTAAGCAAACTTGGATCCTTTTGCACGTTTAGCAGATGCGTGAACAACTTTTCGTAAAATTCAGGCTGCGTTGCGACGTCACTCAGGCCGAAGTGCAGTCTGGCCGGGTCAATCTCTTGGTGTACGATTCGACTCAACACCCCTGGGAGCAGTTGTAACCATTCATTGACTTGATTAAGATCATGCGGGTTCGGTACGGCTGATGTCTGTGAGTGCCACGCGTAGACAACCTCCGCGATTATGTCGAACGTTTCCAGGTGTTTTGAACGCGGCTCGATGCGGCCGAACGCTTCCGCCAGTGTCGACTTGCCATGGCCGATACTGCCTGTAATGCCGAAAATAATCATTACCTATATAGTAACAAATCATTAGTTATACGAATACGAGTCTATGACGACCTTAAAGCGCTACGTTGAAGTAGGGTTTACGTAAATAAAAGGAACTGTTCGCTACCCTCCCGTCACATTTGATGAGGTGCGTGTGCTGGTGCTCAATGGAACGACCGGCAGAAGTTGGGCTGCGGGCGTAGATATCATAGCCTTCGGACTCGTACTTGCTGAGTAGCTGCACAAATTCGGCGGCCGCATCTTTCGGCAGCTTGGCAAGGTCGTCAGTGTGACGAATCGGTATGATCATCAAATGATCTTCCACTCGCTGGTAATCCCATATCGCGTATGGGAAAAGATTGCGGATAATCTTGAAGTACTTCGTCGTGCGTACAAATACCGAATCACCGTCGCGTATCTCGCAGAAGGTACATGTTCTGTCGGTTCGCGTCTCTGGCTTGCCAAGCTCGGCAAGGTAACGCAAATACTTCTGGTGTTGCGTTCGCGAACGATACATCTACTAGATGTAGTGTAGACGGTATAGCTAGATTTCGCTAGTGGCTATAGTGACACTTGGCCCCATGGTGGTGGTAAGGTGTACGGATTTAACGTAGGCGCCCTTGACTGAAGCAGGCTTATTGCCCTTCACACTGGCTACGACAGCCTGCGCGTTTTCGAGTAGCTTCTTCTGGCCGAATGAAACTTTGCCAATACCGATGTGGACGATACCGGTGCTGTCGACGCGGTACTCTACGCGGCCGGCCTTGGCTTCTTTGACAGCCTTAGCGACGTCGGTAGTTACGGTGCCGCTCTTCGGGTTCGGCATGAGGCCGCGTGGGCCAAGTACGCGAGCGTACTTGCCAAGTTTCGGCATCTGTGCCGGGGTTGCGATAAGGACGTCAAAGCTCAGCTCGCCTTTGTCGAGTAGCTTGGTGATAGTTTCTACGCCAGCGATGTCGGCGTCGGCAACCTTTTCGTCATCAAACACAGCGATGCGAACGGTCTTGCCGGTACCGGCTGGCAGCACCAGGTTGTCGCGGATGTTCTGATCAGCGTGGCGCGGATCGACGTTCAGGTTGATGTGGAGTTCGACGGTTGCATCGAATTTGACAGGGCTAGTTTTCTGGGCCAACTCAAGCGCTTCTACTAGGCTGTAAGCCTTGTCGTTCTCAACGAGTTTAGCGGCGTCGCGGAACTTCTTGCCACGGCGCTCCAGCCGTGAGCGAGTCGGCTTGGCTGTCTGCTTTGGCTTGTCCTCGGTCCTTTCCTCGGCGGTATGCGCTTTGCGCTCTTCCTTGGCTTCTTTTTCCTCGGCTTCTTTGACAGCTTTGGCGCTGCGCTTGCCTGCCTTGGCGGTTGCTTTTTCTGTTTTTTCAACAGGCGCTTCTTCGGTTGCAGGCGCTGTCTCTACGACGAGCTCGGCTTCCTTAACTTCCTGTTCCGCAGGTTTCTTGGCATCCTCTGCCATGAGTACTCCTTTCGTGGTGCATGCGAACGCTATTCACGTTCTCCCACAAATACGTTTAATATCTGGTTAATTTTACTCTGTTACAGTAGTTTCGTCAATGGTGACCGCCTCTTGCATAATGCTGAGGCTGGCAGCGGAAGTGGCGAGCACGTCTACGACCTCTTGGTCTGGCTCTCCCGGTCTGCGGCGTCGCCATACCCTCCAACTCGCTCGGTTTGCCCGTGTCTGGGCAAAAGCTTGTTGGTATATCGCCACCGGATCAATACCCGTCCCGTCCACAGGGAGGCCGCCCACTTGTTCTAACCAAGCTGTCTGCGCTGCTGCAGGATCTTCCGCAAACCGTTGTGCCCAATATGGTGTTGCGTCGTGCGGATCCGTCTCGGCGCATGGCGCGGAACCAGATGAATATGCTTCCGGACCAAGTCGTTCCGAAAGTAGCTGTCGTTGTGGTTCTAGTTCTGCGATACTCATTTTCTTGCCCGTAAAAAAGGGCCCTGTTGCGGGCCCTTCGGTAATTCTTTGGAAAGTTTTCTCCTAGCTCTCTACCTCTACGCCCATGCTGCGTGCTGTGCCTGCGACCATCTTCTTGACTGCTGGAATGTCATCCGTATTCATGTCCTTGGCCTTGGCCTCAGCGATTTCCGTGAGTTGTGCATCATTGAGTTTCTTCGCAACCTTTTCGCTGTTCGGACGGCCTGAACCCTTTTGAATACCGAGTTTGGCACGAATGAGGTCGTCTGTCGGTGCGCCAACAACACGAAAGTCCATCGTGCGGTCGTCATACACGGTAATATGCGCAGTGACGGTAGCGCCCTGCATTTCCTTGGTAGCCTCGTTGAACGGGTTGATGAAGTCCATCATGTTCACACCGTACTGACCGAGCGTGCTACCAACTGGTGGTGCTGCACTGGCCTGACCGGCGCGGATCTTCATCTTCAAGTTTGCTTTAACTGTTTTTGCCATAATAATTTGCTCTCTTTCGGAGTGCGTAACGTTGAAATTTTAACAGATTAGACCTTAGGATACAAGTGCTAAGTCTTGATCGGACTGCTCGGCAGCTTCTCCGGGAAGTGAAAGCGGATATTCCGGCAACCTGTCTTCGAACTCACGGTCAAGCGCTCGTAGCACTGCCTCAGAGGCACTTAACCCTCTCGCTATCCTCATGACGTTATCGAGGTATACGCTGGGGTGCTCTGGATCCTGGGCTAAACCCTCAAATGGTGATGACATAACTAATCTCCTAGACTCGCTTTACCTGGAGGCTGTCCAGCTCGACCGGAGTCTCACGGCCGAACATGTTGACCAGGACTTTGAGTTTGCCCTTCTGGGCGTCGATCTCGCTGATTGAACCATCGAAGCCCTTGAATGGGCCGTCGGTGATGTTTACGACTTCGCCAAGGCGGAAGTCAATTTTATGCTTCGGCTGTTCGAGGCCCATGCGCTTCTGGATTTTTTCAACTTCATCAGGGCCGAGTGGTGTCGGTTCGGTGCCGCTGCCGACGAAGCCGGTAACTGACGGCGTATTACGCACGATGTACCATGCATCTTCGCTCATTTTCATCTGTACGAGAACGTAGCCTTGGAAGATGCGCTTTTCGACAACGCGGCGCTTGCCGTTCTTGATTTCAATCATTTTCTCTTTCGGAACGAGGACCTGGAAGATCTTATCCTTCATGTCCAAACTATCTGCACGCTGGCGGATAGATTCGGCTACTTTTTCCTCGTAGCCACTGTAGGTGTGGATTGCGTACCACTGCTTGCTTGTGTCGTATCGTTTGCTGCTCATAACCTTATTGCTTTAATATTACCTTCTTAAATACTTTGTCGAGCCCGTAGTCGGTAGCCGCGATTAGAATACCGAATATGAGGGCGAAAACGATGACCGCGGAAGTGAGCCGGAGCGACTCCCTGCGGCCGGGCCACGTCACTTGGCGCAATTCCCGCCATGAGTTACGGACGTAGCGTGGTAACAGAATAAGCCCAAGGATGCGTACCGGCGGAAATGCTCCAACTCTCTTCAGGAAGCGGCCGATTGCGCGGAACGGCGCGAAAATCTTCCGTGGTTTTCTTTCTGATTTTGGAATTTTGCCGTTTGCGGCCTCGGTAGCTTTGGCTGCACGCTCGCGAACGGTTTCGGTGGGTGCTGCACGCTTTAGGCGCCGCTTGGGCTTTGATGATGCTCCCTCTTCTGCCACGGTATCTCCTCAAATTAAAAGAACCTACGATTGGTAGGTCCGACATGTCAAGCGTATTCTATTTGACCGGTGAAGTCAAGCAGTTTTGCGGTAGATGCGGTATAGTGGGGTCATGATGGTAATGCTTGCCATATTAATCGTGGCAACCTTGTTCGAACTTGGGCTTGATGTGATCCCCGGTTTGTGGGGCAGTCGGAGGTTCATAGCATCAGTCATTTCCGTAGGCGTTCCTTTCGCGAGTGGTGGGATATTCGCTTGGCGGCCGGGCGCGGCAAGTGGGTTATTGCTCGTTGTTAGTGTATTTCGTGTGTTTAACACTCTGCGCGTGGCTGGGTCGCAGATGAACGAAGTAAACCTGCGACGCGCTACCCGGCAAACGAGCTTATGGCTCGTAGGAACGCAGTTATTGGTTGCTGGCGCGTGGGTGGTAGATAGGCATTTGGCGCTAAGTGATTCCACGTGGATTATGTTACTGGCGCTCGTGCAACTATTCAGTGCTTCGGTGCTTGCTGCTTCCACGGCTCGGCGACTCAGGCGGACCAAGCCCATCACGCCTAAAGCAGCATATGCGGATAGTGAGTTGCCGACAGTCACCGTTGCGATTCCTGCGCGCAACGAGGATGAGCAGCTCGAAGCGTGCCTACAGTCAGTAATAGCAAGCGATTATCCGAAACTCGAGGTGTTGGTATTTGATGATTGCTCACAAGACCGGACATCGCAGATCATCCGTGGTTTCGCGCATGACGGCGTACGGTTTATCTCTGGCAAAGAGCCTACCCCAAACTGGCTCGCCAAGAATCAAGCGTACGAACAGCTTGCACAGGAGGCGAGCGGTGAGCTTATCCTGTTCTGTGGCGTCGATGTACGGTTTGCGCCCCATAGCGTGCGACAACTCGTGACCCTTCTAAAACGCAGGCGCAAGACGATGCTCAGTCTGCTGCCGATAAATGAACGACCCGGGTTTTCAATCGCTCAAACTATGCGTTACTATTGGGAGCTTGCTTTACCTCGGCGTATGTTCAACCGGCCGCCAGTCATGAGCTCTTTCTGGTTAATCGAGGCGAGAGCGCTTAAAGCTGCCGGTGGCTTCGCTGCGGTGAGTCGCTCGATAACACCCGAAGCGCACTTTGCACGTTATGCAATTGAGGGCGATAAATATAGCTTCATGCGTAGTACGCCGCACCTCGGCGTCGCATCAGTAAAAGGTGTACCTGAGCAGCGGGAGACTGCGGTGAGGACCCGCTATCCGCAGCTACATCGCCGCCCCGAACTTGTCCTTGCAGTCGTGGCGGCTGAGTTAGTGCTGCTATTCGCACCATTCGTACTTGTGATTGTTGGACTGTGGGGTGTGCTTGGGATGGCCCCAGAAATTATTTTCGCAACCACTTGCTTGGTGTTGGCGGTTACGTATCACCGTGTCACGTCTACCACTTCTCCGAAAAATCGCTGGGGCGTATCTCCGCTATTCCCGGTGGCTGTCCTTGTCGATATCATCTTGCTGCATTATTCGATGTGGAAGTACGAATTCTCGACCGTCGAATGGAAGGGCCGTAACGTGTGCATCCCAGTGATGCATACGTACTCGCATCTGCCACCAACCAAGTAGTTCTACTTTAGGTTGGGTATGAAAATGGTAAATGTGGAGCCGTGGTTAAGTTCGCTTTCGACTGATATTTCAGCATGCAGCAGGCGGGCGAGTTTCATAGTCACGTACAATCCTAAGCCGGTGCCGCTTGTCTGACGGGTGCGGAAGTCTTCGCTGCGGAAGAATTTATCGAAAATCTTCTCCTGATCACTTTTGCTGATACCGATGCCCGTGTCGCTGACGGTGAATGTTACACCACCCTGCGCAGCCTTCGCACCGATGGTGATGCTGCCCTTTTCGGTGTACTTCAAGGAGTTGGTGATGAAGTTCTGTAGAACCTCGCGCACGTATAGCTTGCCGGATTGCAGCAGTTCGAGCTTGGGGTCGGTCTCTATTTTCAACTCCAGCCCTTTCGCCTTCGCCTGGTCTGTGTAGCTCTTTTGCAGCTCAGTAACCAGGTCGTGGGCGTTGATCGCCTCTACTTCGACCGTCAACTTGCCGCGTTCAGCTCGACTGAGTGTAGCAAGATCGTTGATCATGTCAGACAGGAATAAGATTTGCTTGTGCGTTTCTTCGAGCGTTTGCTTGATTTGATTGATGTCTGCGGTTTTCTCGGCGATGAACTGGGCGTTGCCGATGTTGCCTTCGGCGATAGCGATCGGCGTGCGCAGTTCGTGGCTGACGACACTGATGAATTCGTCGCGCTCTTCCTCGAGCGACTTTTCCCGTGTTATGTCGCGTAGCTGCACCACATACCCGCCACTGTCACCACGGCCGTATCCCTCGTAAACCGGCGCGACGTTCAGATATAAATTGATGGTGCTGCCGTCGTCGTATACCAAGCGAAGATCACGATTGGTAGTCGGCGTCTTGATGCTGCGGATATATTCATTGATGTCGACCGGTTGGTTATTCTTGTCGACCGGATGCAGGACGTAATCAATGGGCATACCTTCGATGGAGTTGTTCAGGTCAAGCACGTTCAGGGCTGCGCCGTTGTATAGGGCGATTTTCAAGTGTTTGTCGAGCGCAAGTACGCCGTCGGCCATACTATTGATAAGGCTGGTCAGACGGCTGTGCTCAAGTCGTGGTCTCAGTACGGGCGAGTGCAAGTTCGGTTTCATATAGCCCTATTATGCCATAGCTCTAAAGCTTTACGTACCAACAACTGGGCGATATTGCTTGATCTCGCGGCGTAGCTGCTTGGCGTGCGGCAGGTGCTTTTCGAACTCTGCCCAAAAATCCGGCCCATGGTTGAGTGCACGGGTGTGTGCCAGTTCGTGCATTATGACGTAATCGATAAGATGCCATGGTAATTGGATGAGGTATAAATTGAGTACGATATTCTTGTCTGTATCGCAGCTGCCCCAACGACCGGTTAGCTGTTTGATGGCGATACTCTTGTAGGCGAACCCGTGCGTATCGGCAAGTGCCCGCAATCTTTGTGGAAGCAATTGCTCCGCCTGCGTGCGTAGCGCACGTATCGCGGCACGCTCGGCAGCCTTCTGTACGCTGGCATGGTCGACTGCTAAGTAGTCAGGGTAAGTGATGCGAACTTCGGATCCACTAAGCCGCGTGGAGACACGCGCCGCGTCGGCACTGCTATAGAAGTAAAAGTGATGCGACTTGCCTACAGATTGCCCATGCCTTAATACTGCCCCGCCGTGCTCTTGTAGTTGTGCTTGAATCCAATCGACTTTAGATAGTGCAAATCGTGCTCCTGCATCGTATGGTAGCCAATACGGCAATGATACTCTGACTTCACCCGCAAGACTGACTGTCAGTCGGATGGATCGTGAGCCTTTGCGCTTGTACAGCTTTACCGTTCCGATTCCCGGAACTTCGATTTTCTTTACTGCCATGTTTGTTTTTGCCTTTGATTTATCGAATCACGATATTTCGTCTGGTCATGTCCACGCGTCCTGCCATCGGATTCGGGATGAGATTGACGAGTCCTGGCTTCACGACCTTAGCATTGGCGTCATCTTGAGTAAGTAGTCCTAGCTCACGTAACCGCTTAACAACGGCACTGAACTGCGTGTTGAACGTGTGTTTGCCACTGATAACAATGTAATCCTCGACATTCTGCGGGTTCTGCATGTGGCTAGCGACGCTGTCGAAGGTAGCACGGTCAATCGGTGCCGCATATTTGTCGTCGGCGCGTCGTCGGTCACGTGAAGAAGCGCGGGTGAAGGCGCCATCTGCATCGATCTGCAGCCAAATAAGTACCGGTTTCGCATGTGCACGGCGTGCCATCTCGCGCAAAGAGTGCCGGGCTGCGTTGCGCATAGCGTTCGTATCATAAACAACGCTGATGCCTGCGCCCAGGAACTCATGTGTCATGTAATCCATCAGTTGCGCAACGACGGCGTTTTCTTCTTTATCGAAACGCGGTGTTTCAAAAAGTTCACCCCGGATGCGATCACCCTGTACATGCGCAGCCTGCAAGTGTTCAGTCAGTTGCCTAGCAAAATACGACTTCCCTGCTCCTGGATATCCATAGAGCATGATTAAGAGTGGTTTCGTAGGTGCGATTTTTGACGACATATGTTCTATTGTATAACAGCTTTCAGCTAATTTGGAAACAGATGGTGACTTTTTCCAGCTGTTGGGCTATTATACACGTGTCATAGGGGCATAGTACAACGGCTAGTATGAGGGTCTCCAAAACCCTAGATCGTGGTTCGATTCCACGTGCCCCTGCCAAACAAGGACCCGACTATAGTGTCGGGTTTTTGTTAGGCTGAGTTTACATTTATCTGCTTGTTGCAAGATGAAGCTTGGCGGGTCGTTTCGCCGCGGATGTTTCAATGTGGAGTACCTGTTCGATGGTGTGGATGTCGGCTTCTAGCTGGGACTCGTCATCGTTGCATAGTGTGACTTCTATCGCGGCGTCGCCGGTGTTGTGTGCGAATTTGAGCATGTCGCCTTTTTTGTAACGTAGCTTCATCGAAACGAACGATGGCAGTTGCTCGATTTTTTCGGTACCGTGGATTGCCACCAACCTGCCTTCTTCGTGTGCATACGTTCGGAAGACCGCCGTGTGGCGTGGCGCCGTATCCGGTACTTCCGGCTCTACGCCAGCGCGGTTTAGTAGGTCGTTCATTATATGGTTCATGCCGTAGCTAAGGCCATACATCTCGTGGCGATAGCCGCCGATGCGCGGGCCGATTTCGATGACTTTCCAGCCGCGAGTTGTTCTCATAAGCTCACAGTGAGCAGTAACCGCGCGCAAGCCGAGTGCTTTGCAGGCACGTTCAGCGGTGTCGTACGCGTGCTCGGTTTCTTTTTCATCAAGACCGGTGGGGGTGAGCATGAGATACTCGAAGAAATCCTCGAATCCTACCTTATTGCCCGTAATGATTTTGACGAGCGGCGTGTGCCGGAACGTGCCGTCACTTGCCACGTACATATCCACGGAGAACATGTCGCCGACCATGAATTCTTCGACCAGTATGCTCGGTTCAAGGCGCTTCATGTATGATCGGTAAACAGTATGGAGCTGCTCAAATGTCGCGCTGAGCGTTCTTTGCAGCTCTTCCCGATTAGATGCTCTGGAAATCAGCAGGCTTCGCTCGAGCCCCGTCGGCTTGATTATAACCGGATATGACATATTGCGCTCGATGGCGTCAATAGTTGCTGGTGTGGCATCTTTGACATGCATAGACACCGGCGAAAGAGTCGGGTCATAGGCGTTGAACGCTCCGCGCATAAGCTTTTTATCAGTCGCCCACTCTAGCGAACTTTCGGTCGGTGTAGCGAGGTATGGTAGGTATGGAATGAGTTTCTTGAATTCGTGGATGGAATTTTCGTGGTGCGCGGTGACGGCGGCGATGCGGTTTTCATACGGTCTCAGAGCCTGCCGGATTGAGTTTGGTGAGTCGAAATCGGCTGTAATTATCTCGACGTTGCCGAGTAAGTGCCCCTGGTCGTTTAGCTCATGTATAGACTTCCGTATGTTGCTGTCGACAATGACGACAGGTTTGTATCGCTTGCTCGTTTTCGCTGCATGTGTACGGAGTGCGCTGTAGGTTGGTGCGTGAATCGAATTGACGAACAAAACTACATCTTTGTTAGTACGATTCATATATTGTGGGTACTCCTAGACCCAAAATTATAAAAGGCAGCTCGCCAGCTGCCGGGTACACGTGGTGCCCTAATCTATTTGCACTTACGATAGTACGCCTGCAGTACAAATTATCAAGTGGTTTTTTAGGGCGATATATTTCGAATTAACGCATCCTGGCAGGTTGCGTTACTAGTTTGCGTGCGTACCTTTCGGCGGCGTATGGGATGAACATCAGCCAAATGCCGCAAAGTGTTATGTAATAGTGTTGTGACCAGTTTCCCTCGTTACCGGGTGCCACTGCCTCCAGGAGCGATATAAGTCCGAAAAGAATATAGCCAAATAGTAAACCATTCAATACCAAGCTGTGGCGTTGATAAAACCACATTACGCAAAGGCTGACAAACAGGAATACCGAGGCCAAGATGCTGAAGAGGCCGTGTATAAGAAGTGCGTGGCTCTGCGTGAAGTTCGGGCATTGTTCAAGGTTCGGTACGCAATGCTCGGGCAGCAGCGCATCAACGATTGTGCCTATGCCGAAGAGCACAACCGACGCAAGCGCCATGGGTAGCGGCTTTATCATTCGCCGCCGTTTGAGGCTGGACCACATCATCCAACTAAGCGCAATAACCAATAGACTGCTCGCGACGTCAGCCGTCACGAACAGCCAGTTGTAGGGCTGGCCGACCGCTTCAAGCCCGCTGGCTAGACTGTTTCTCGATACGGTAGGATTCAGCCAATAGCCAAGTGGCCAAGAAATATACAACAGACCGGCAATGATGCCGAGAGCCCAGATTCCGTAACGGTGTGATTTGCGCAGATACATGGCTTTGTTTTAGCAAGTGATGCTGCAGGCTTCGTCAAGTAATGCTTACTGGTTAAAGTATATCAGTTTGCGCTCGGGAAGCGTTAGGGGTTTGCTACAATACGTTCAGGATTCAAACAAACAGACATGAAAGAATTGTTCGTATTCGTCGTCGGTATCGTAGTGGGCAGTATTAACTCCGTGGGCGGCGGCGGTATGTTGCTTGGGTTCCCGGTGCTGCTGGCGGCTGGACTGCCGGCGATTGTGGCGAACGCCACAGGCAAATTAGCGGTGCTGCCCGGACAATTCACATCTGCGTTCGGTTATCACAAGTTTTTGCGTGCCATTCCTAGGTCGTATTTGTTGTTGCTCATCCCCGCAGCGGTAGGTGGTGCTATTGGCGCAGAGTTGCTCAAGCGTACTACTTGGTCGCAGTTCGAAAGCATCGTGCCATACTTAGTCCTGACGGCTGTGGCTTTATTCGCAGCTGAACCAATGCTCGAACGTGAGTTCCATCAGACCAAGAAACGGCGCAAAGCAGTCTTGCCGCTATGGGTCATGGCGGTCTGCATGCTTATCGTGTCGACGTACGCCGGATATTTCGGTGCCGGGTTCGGGTTCGTCATGCTTTCGGTCTTTGGGCTGAGTGAATTGAAAAGCATTCACCATATGAACCTTTTAAAGAATCTTGTGGGTGCCGCAACCGTCCTTGCGACGATCGTCGTATTGTTGCCAAGCGCTTTGATCAATTGGAAGTTCGGTATCATCATGGCCGCTGGCAACGGTATCGGCGGGTACGTTACTGCCCGCCTGGCGCCAAAACTGCCTGCATCTGCCGTGCGTGGTATCGTTATCTGTCTGGGCGTATTGACCGCTGTATACTTCTTGCTGCACGATAACTGAAGCAAATCATAATAGCACGTCATGTGAAGCGGAACCATGACACAAATCGTTTGTGCTTATGCTCTATCAGAGATATAATGATTGTGATTAAAAAATTAGCGCTAATCACAGAAATCAGAGGGTAATGAAGGTATTGATGCTTGGGTGGGAGTTACCTCCACACAACAGCGGAGGCTTGGGCGTGGCGTGTTTCAACCTCTGTAAGGCGCTCTCAAAAAAGGGCGTGGATATCGAATTCATCCTTCCCTACACTGCCGAGCATAATATTGACTTCATGCGGATAAATGCCGCACACCCGCAGGATGTGGAAAAGGTACTGAAAGCCGGGATCGCCTACGATAGTTTTAAATACGTGAAACAAACCGGCGAAGTCGAGACGATTGACCTCTTCGGCCAGACTGCCATTTACGAAGAAGCCGTCGAGCGTATCGCCCGAAGCAGCGAATTTGACGTAATCCATGCACACGACTGGCTGACTTGTCGCGCGGCACTGCGTGCTAAGATGGCCAGTGGCAAGCCATTGATCGTGCACCTCCATTCGATTGAGGCTGACAGGGCTGGCAAAGAATTCAGTGGCAATCCGTTTGTCCGTGAGATTGAGGAGATGGCCGTGCATATGGCTGACAAGGTCGTCGCAGTAAGCGAGCACACCAAACGCGGTATTATGCGTGAATACGGCATACCTGGCGACAAAATCGACGTGGTCCACAATAGCCTGAACTATGACGATCTGCAGCCGCTTGATAGTAACAACGCATACAAATATATTGAGGCGATGAAGGCGCTGGGCTATCGGGTAGTCGTGAACGTCGGCCGGCTTACGGTGCAGAAAGGCGTGCCGAATCTTATCCGGGCCGCCCAGAAAGTTGTCGAACATTGCCCTAAGACACTTTTCCTTATTGTCGGTACCGGCGAGCAGGACTACGAACTCATCGAATTAGCAGCCAGCTTAGGCATTGGTAAAAACGTTATCTTCACCGGCTTTTTGCGCGGTAAGCAATGGCGTGATGCGTTCGCTATTGGCGACCTGCTCGTCATGCCTTCTATTTCGGAGCCGTTTGGGATCACGCTGCTAGAATCTATTGG
>Ga0187809_10000399_pt1 | contig 23885 bp, 27 predicted proteins | sample NC_wetland_sal_i_8_FD_132415 | JGI IMG/M metagenome (GOLD analysis project Ga0187809, IMG submission 132415) | Wetland sediment microbial communities from Neuse River Estuary, North Carolina, USA - ASW_4 | ecosystem: Environmental > Aquatic > Freshwater > Wetlands > Sediment | place: USA: North...
GGCTCTGTGTGGCCATTATCCAATCATCCTTTTGACTTTTATGTGATCATCCTGGGTTTGTGGAACGTTCTTGAGTAGCTCTTTCGGCGCGTAACCATAATCCACGACTTCGTCTTTGCGCATAACATTCGTGAGTCCTGTTACCTGGTTCGTCGGCTTCAGGCCATCAACGTCCACAGCCTGCAGCTGCTCCACGTAGTGCAGGATATCCGTTAGTTCTTTGGAATAAAGTTCGATCTCTTTGTCTGTGAGGTCCAGACGGGCGAGTCGGGCCAATTTTAAAACATCGTCGCGAGTAAGATCTGCCATTGAGAGTTAGTATATCACCACTGTGGCAACACCGCTACCGTAACTATAAGCCAACGTAATGGCTATATCTTTTTCTTTATGTCGTTAATAATATCGCGGAGTTCGGCAGCCTTTTCGAACTCCAGATTGGCAGCAGCCATGTCCATTTGACTGGTAAGATCCTCGATGATGCGCGGATATTCGTCCTTCGGGATTTTCTTGAGGTCGAGCTTGGCTTTCTTAGCCTCTTCGGGAAAGTCCGGACGCAGACCTTTTTCAATTTCTTTGCTGATGCCCCTGGGCGTAATACCGTGTTCAGTGTTATATGCTTCCTGTATTTTACGGCGACGCTCGGTTTCATCCATCGTTTTGCGCATGCTGTCGGTAATTCGATCAGCGTACATAATAACATGGCCTTCGACGTGGCGAGCGGCACGGCCGACGGTCTGGATGAGTGCTTGTTCGCTTCGCAAGAATCCTTCTTTGTCTGCATCCAAAATTGCGACGAGCGAAACTTCCGGCAAATCCAAACCCTCACGAAGCAAATTGATCCCGACCAGCACATCATAGGTACCAAGCCGCAGATCGCGCAGAATGTCAGTACGATCGAGCGTATCAATGTCGCTGTGCAGGTACGCAACCTTCAGATTTAATTCCTGGAGATATTCGGTAAGCTCCTCGGCCATACGCTTGGTCAACGTCGTAACAATCACGCGCTGGTGTTTATCGATGGTAGCGCGAATTTCCGCTATCAAATCGTCAATCTGGCCCTCAATCGGACGGACCTCAATTGGTGGATCAAGCAGTCCAGTTGGACGTATGACCTGTTGCGCCGGCTCAGGAGAACGGGATAATTCATACGCGGCTGGCGTAGCTGACACGTAAATCGCCTGGTTCACGTGCTTTTCAAACTCGGTGAATGTCAGCGGCCGGTTATCGAGCGCACTCGGCAGTCGAAAGCCATGTTCGACCAGCACTTCCTTGCGCGCGCGGTCGCCATTGTACATGCCGCGCACTTGCGGAATAGTCATGTGCGATTCGTCGACGAGCATCAGAAAATCATCAGGAAAATAATCGAGCAACGTTGCTGGCTGTTCGCCCGGTTCGCGGTTCGTTAGATAGCGGCTGTAGTTTTCGATGCCTTTTACAAACCCCGTTTCTTCGAGCATCTCCAAATCAAAGCGGGTTCGCTGACCGAGACGTTGCGCTTCAAGCAATTTACCTTGGCGCTTGAACAACGCCAGTCGTTCGTCAAGCTCATGTTCGATTTGTCCGAGCGCAATCTTCAGCTTTTCATATGGCGTAACATAGTGACTGCCCGGAAAAATCTTTACGGAATTCAGCTTAGCCAGGATTTCACCAGTCAGCGGGTCGAGCCTGGTAATGCGATCGACGTCGTCGCCGAAGAACTCGATACGATACGCAACTTCTTCACCCGCCGGGAACACGTCAACGACGTCGCCCCGTACGCGAAATGTACTGCGATGAAAATCAATATCATTACGTTGGTACTGGATATCGGTGAGCTGGCGCATGAATTTGTCTCGTACGCGGCGCTCGCCAACCTTCACGTCAATCGACAGGCCGTCATAATCTTCAACCGAACCAATGCCATAGATGCAGCTAACACTAGCCACGATAATTACGTCACGACGGCTCAAAAGTGCGTCGGTAGCGGCATGCCGCAGCCGGTCGATTTCTTCGTTGATCGCCGAGTCTTTTTCGATATAGGTGTCACTGCGCGGAATGTACGCTTCCGGCTGGTAATAATCAAAGTAGCTGACAAAATAATGCACTGCATTGTCGGGGAAAAACTTCTTGAACTCGCCGTACAGCTGCGCCGCCAGCGTTTTGTTGTGACTCAGAACCAGTGTCGGCTTTTGCACGTTCTGAATGACGTTCGCCATCGTGAATGTCTTGCCTGAACCGGTCACGCCGAGCAGTGTCTGCTCCCGCAGCCCCCGCCTCAAACCCTCAGTCAACTGCGAAATAGCCGCCGGCTGGTCTCCCAACGGCCCGAATTCACTCTTCAGTACAAACTTGCTCACCTACCTATTGTAGCAGTAGGCATCAGAGTATCTTAACCGTTTTTAGGGCAGCCTCAACATTTGCATGATAGTCGGCTTGGGATGAGGGATCGAAGCTATACGAACAGACTAGCAACTTCTGGCCGCTCCATATTTCGTACGTGTATGATTTATCCCCTTTTGCAATCCTGGCGTACCCCTATCTGTTATTTGCACATAGAAGTACTTCTGTATAGTTGCGCCGTCTTATGTCTTCAAAGACGCTTGCTTTGTCGCCCCTTGAGGCGCGCTATCGGAGTAAAGACCCGATACGTCCGGGCCATAAAACGTAATAGTCATACCCGTTGCGTAGTCTTTGCCGCAGCCGGGAGTAATGTAAAGCTTTCCTTTATTGCCAACGCATTATCCATAATTTGCAGATCGCCGCTCGTTGTACTGTTCTGATCGATATTCCAGCCATCTGGGATCTCCATACTAAAACTCTTGTCCGGAGCAGTGTAGGCCGTTCTGGCGGCAGTCTCATTCTCATCCGACTGATCGGTAAATGTCTTTCCTGAGCTGGTCACGCATTGTAGCGGAAACGTCTGCAGCTGCTTGCTACCCGAAGCTTTTATACACTCGGCATAGGTAGTGATCGCGGCGTTCTGTGGGGTAGATGCAGCATTGTACTGTTGCATCGTCTGTGACTGATTCTTGGTCTGATTGCGGTGCCAGACATAATAGCCGCCCCCCCCTGATAATCCCCACGAACAATATTGCAGCCACAGCTAGAATATGGGTAAAGCCTTGCTGATTTTACGGTACATGGCTTTCAACTAGTGCGGTTATTCCGCCTGCAATCGAGACACCAGCCTTTCAGTGAAGCTGTTCGCTGCGTTCTGGGCGATGTCGCCCGCCGTTGTGGTAGCACATTTGGTGTCGTCGTGCGCAAAGGTGTAGTAGTAGCTGCCGATATGGGCCCATGCATACGGGTGGGCTTTGGCGGCGGCGCTGGCGGTCTGGCCGCTTCCTGTCATGCTCGTACCTTCGTTGGCTGTGTATCGCAATATTTGGCCGGCGCCGAACGTCTTGCAGCCACTGTACTTTGCAGCTAAATTGGCCGAGATGATGGTCGCCGTATTCGGTGTGCCCGCAGCTATCTTGTAGCTCAGTGTATCGCTACTTCGATATGGCAATTTTACACCCCATTCCTTGATGGCCACGCTCTTCTGCGGCATATTCGAGTGCTGCATCTGATGACCATAACCAGCAAATGCGGACGGAGTTGGCTTGTTGCTGTTATGATCCTCATGCCACACGAAATATCCTGTCGCGCCAGCCGCTACCACGACCAACAAAACGATAAGAATCTCAAGTGTGGTAAATCCTCGTTGGTTTTTGATTTTCATTGCCCGTCTTTGCCCTTTCTGAAAGTTTACTGAATTAGGCGCAGTTTAGCATAAGCGGATTAGTATCACAATAAGCTAACCCGCACGCGGAAGTGGTTTGTCCATTTTGAGGAACCACGATTGATCGTGATGGCTAAGTTGGTCGTGGATATCGGCGTATTTCTCGTCCAAGATTTTGACCATTTTATTGACGAGCGTCGCGGGATCAGTGTCGTAAATGATGAGATGGGAAAGCGACGGTTCGTGCAGCGCTTCTACCAGTTCTGGAATAACATCCGCTGTGCCGCCGCTGCCGAGTAACACGCCGCATGGTTTACGGTCTTCGAGCGCGCTCGTAAATTCGTGCAAGCTGCCAAAGCGGCCACCGACTGTGATGACGGCATCGCTCGATTGTACAAGATACAAATCACGACCGACATAGTTAAGTCCCGTGAAGTTAATAAAGTCAAACACGTCATGCGGCAAGCGATACTTGCGCAGATGCTCGCGCAAGGATGACGCCGGGCTAAAGCCAATACTCATGCCGCCTGTTTTCTTGGCGCCGCGCGCCGCCGCATAAGGCAGACCAACTGTTGCGCCGGTAGTCAGTATGTGCCCGCTCTTAGCGATTGCGATACCGGTATCTTCGGCCAAACTCGCCGACTCTTTCAGAGTCTCACCGGCCGCTGCGCCTGAAACACAAATAGAATATTTCAGTACGCGGTCCTTTGATTCAGCTGGCATCATACGGCTTTAATTAGCTCCTGTTTGTGTCTATGCTTACAGTGTATATTCTATGCTAATGTTTTCTCATCGACAAGCTCATAGCCCAATTGTTCGTGCACAGCTTGCTCAAGACTATCCTGGTGTAGATAGCGCATCATGAGTTCGTGCCAGAGGTGATCACGGAAATAATGGACAACACGCTGCTCATACGGCAGTTTGTTGCAAAAATTTAACACCGTGTCCGTCAAGTTGAGCGAGATCGCATCGCCATGGTCGAGCAAACCGAGATATGCGGTGCGTCCCCAGAATTCAAGCCGATCATGCAGTTCGGCAAGTGAGCGCTCGGCAGGCCTCCACTCCAAATCCTCCGGCTGAACATGCGGCTCAAACAGCTCAGGATTATATGCCTCGGGTGTACGTGCAAAATAGCGGTGGATGAGCCTCCAGGGCAGCGCTTGCCCGAGCAGGGTTGCCTGCGTATAGGGCTCACTCCGGGCAGCCTTGGCTAAAACGACGCCGAAGTCAGGACGAACCTGGTGCAATTTCAGGTACGCACTCGTTATGCGCACGTCATTGACCGCGTGCATAGCAAGCAGTGTTACGGCCAGAGATGCCCCATCGACCGCATCGGCTGGTAGCGGTAGTATCACCACCGCGCCAAGTTCTTTAAAAGTCAGAATATTGTGCTTCACATCCGCCACATAACCTGCACTTAAGCTATCCCAGCGCTTGTTCGCCGGCGCAAGCACCGCAACATCACGCGATTCGAAATCGGCCGGCGCTAATTGTTTATAACATTGCAATAGCTGCCTATGCCACGTTGGTGATTCGGTAATTGTTGCTGCCCCGTAGATGAGTGCGGCCGGCTCATGCTTGAGCATCGAATCGACCGAGCGGTATCCGAGTTGTTTCATGGCCTTCTTAGGGGGATTTTTCTTTAGGAGCCGCTTTGCCGCACTGCTCTTCAACGCAAAAACCTTCTTGGGAGTCTCCAGCTTGGTAAGCAGCCGTTGCACGCGCAGATTCAAATCATTATCAGCCGGTTTCAGCCCGAGCAGTTCACGCACGACCGCATCGTCCTGTTTTGCGCGCTCGAGCAGGGCATTGTAGAGCTCCGGTCCGGTAGTATCGTGCTGGTCAAGCCCAAGTTCGTTGAGCGCCCGCCGCACCGACTGGCCGACTTCAGCGCTCAACCGAATGTCTGCATTCGGCGCACCCCCTGCTTGTTCGAGTTGCCGTAAGCCCAACCGGAATCCCGGTTCCTTAGCACCCAATAGTTCCGACAAAACCCTCGTCATTGTACTTAAAATGTTACCACAAGCTTAATGCGGCCACCAACAGCCGCGAGCTATTCTACTGCCAAACATCAAAACCTCGCCTTGGGCTAACCCCAAGGAGTACCTCAGCACTTGATGCGCAAACACCGTTAGAACCGTTCGGGTTTGTAATGTACCGGTGCATTGTGCAAATACTCGTGTAGTTTGCGCTCTGTCAGCAATCCGGCTTGCGCGCCAACTGCCTGACAAACACTCATCGAGTTGATCGGGCCCCAGCGCAACGCCTCCTCCATACCTAAACCTTTGGCAAGCGCAGCCACAAATGTCGAAGCGAATGCATCACCGGCACCGGTCCGATCGATCGGCGGCGCCGGATCAGGATACAGTGGCATCTTGAAACGATTCGGTCCATCGCTGGCGTAAGCGCCAGCCGGCCCGTCCGTCACTACTACAATCTTGGGTCCAAGTGCATGCAGGTGATTAATCAGATCATGTACATCTTCGTGGTTTCCGCCACCGACGATTACCGCCTCTTCGCGGTTCAATATCAGTACTGCCGTTCGTTGATAAATCCGCTTCAGGCGTTCCGCACCCGCCTCCATCTGGAAGGTGCCAGGTTGGAATGCCAGCTTCACGTTAGGATTCTTGTCCAGCCAGTCGCTGACCTGATCGTGGTATGGAATTGCGTGCTCGCTGATCGAGCTGAAATAAAGCCAGCGCGGCACTTCACGTGAGCTGAGCTGTGGCCAATGGTAGTCATATTCTTCGTGCTTAATAAGGATTGTGCGCTCGGCTTTGTATCGTAATACAAAGTGGAAGTTGCTCTTATTCTTCGGGTTGACACGGACAAAGCGGTGGTCGACGTGCTCCTTTTCTAGCGCCGCAATCATTTCCCGGCCTTCTTGGTCGCCGCCAACATTCGTGACAAAACCACTATGCAGGCTGAGGCGCGCGAAAGACACAGCCGCATTTGAAGCATTACCAACAGCGTGTACGATCTCGTGATGATCAAAAGGTATTTTCGTGCCGAATGGAATCGCCAGCCATGTACTGCCGTCACGTTCATGCTCGACTTTCTCTTCCTTTTCGAGCAATTCGATGAAATCGTCAGTAACGATATCACCCACACTTAGTACATCAAATTGGTCCATCCCCGCCCTTTCTTATCTTATTACTTTAACTTCTGCTTATACGCGCGACTACTTCGGTCGTCTGCCCCTGCTCTGCCTGTCGTAACACGGCTGGCGGCTGCACAGGCTCAGATACCGCCTCGTGATGCACTACCCGTTTCAGTTCGTCTCGGACCACATGGCGCACAATAGCCTTGATCGTCTCCAGGTCCTCTATACTCAGACTCATACGCCTATGATACCGCTTACGCTCAGCATTGCAAATGTTTGATATTTACAAGTCTTGGCTGTGGGAGACAAAGTCTTCCTGACCAAGGCTCGATTCATCAAGTTCGCCCTTGCTGGCTGCTGCCGCAAATTCAAGCTGACGCTTAAATATAGCCTGGATCTCTTCCGTAGCCCGCTGTTCCTTAGCCCAGGCTTTAAGCACCGGGTCCTGTAATGCGCGTGAATATGAATAGGTCAAGCCCCACGGATGTGATCCGCGCTTGGCGATACGATTCAGATTGATAAACGCGTCATTCGGCGTTTGGCCGCCGCTCAAGAAAACAACACCGCCGAGTTCGTGCGGCACGTGTTCATGTAACGCACGAACTGTTCGGTCTGCCACCTCGTCGTGATTCATTTCAATGCCGCTATCTTTGCCGGGCAGCGCCATGCTAGTCTTCAGAATAGCGCCCGGCAGGTGCACGCGGAAGGCGCGCATAGTCTGGAATAAAATATCGTATACATGCGCCAGGGTTTGTTCGGTCTGCTCTGCAGTGTGGTTGCCATCATAGAGAACTTCCGGCTCGACTATCGGCACGATGCCGGCATCCTGACAAATCCGCGCATAGCGCGCCAAGGTGTACGTGTTCGCACCGATACATTCGTCGGTCGGTATGCCGTCACCGATAGCGATGACCGCGCGCCACTTAGCAAACTTTGCTCCAGCGCCCGCATACGTGTGCATGTGCTCAGGCAGGCCGTCGAGACCTTGGGTGACTTTCTCCCCATCAAAGCCCGGCAAATCTACCAGCCCTTTATCAACTTTAATGCCCGGAAGGATGCCTTTATGCTTCATGTATTCACGGAAAACTTGGCCTTCGCTTGTCGACTGCCAGAATGTTTCGTCATACAGAATGACGCCGCTCAGATAATCTGACGCATCCGGCGTCGTAAATAGCAACTCTCTATACAGTCGCCGCGTCTGCTCGGTGCATTCCACACCGACTGCGTCAAAGCGCTTCTTGCAGCTCGGGTTACTTTCGTCGGCGGCGAGCAAACCTTTGCCCGCTGTCACCATTTTCTTTGCTACGTGTTCGAGTTCCTCTGTATTCATATACCACCTATTGTAACTGCTTATGATTAATCTTCAAAGATATGCACCAACTCCCAAATCTATTTTTTGCCTACCAATTCGTGAGCGGCGAGCCTGATATGGTTAGCGTCGAGACCAAAATGTATGAGCAATTCGTTCGGCTCACCCGATTCGCCGAAACGGTCTTTCATGCCAATGCGCTTAATTGGTACCGGAAACTCTTCGCCCAGCAACTCTGCAATCGCACCGCCAAGGCCACCAACCATCTGACCTTCCTCGGCCGTCACGACGCATTTGGTCTTCCGGACGCTCTCCAGAATTGTTGCTTCATCGAGCGGCTTGATAGTCGGCACATGCACGACTTCTGCCATAATACCGTCCTTGGCGAGCTTTTCCGCCGCGACCAATGCGTGGTACGTCATCGTTCCAGTGGTGATCAGACTAACGTCAGCGCCCGTACGGTAAATATATGCTTTGCCGATCTCAAATGGTGTATCCTGCGTTGTAATAATCGGTGTCTTCTCGCGAGCCAGACGCAGATAAGTCGGACGCTTGTCCATAGCCATGGCGAATGTCGCCTTTTCAGCTTCGAGAGAGTCACCAGGAGCAATCACGACCATATTCGGCAAGACGCGCATAATTGCCATATCCTCCAGCATCTGGTGTGTGGCGCCATCCGGGCCGACACTCACGCCGGCATGCGAGCCCACGACCTTGACCGGCTGGTCATTCAGGCAAATCGTCGTCCTGATCTGTTCCCAACAACGGCCGGGCGCAAAGGCGGCATAGCTGCTCACAAACGGAACCTTGCCTTGTGCGGCTAAGCCCGAACCGACCGTCACAAGATTTTGCTCTGCAATACCGATTTCGACGAACCGTTCCGGAAATGCCTTTGCGAATTCACCCATGTGGGTTGAATCCGTCAAATCCGCACAAGCACCAACGACACGTTCATCGCGTGCCGCCGCAGCTGCCAGCCCGCGTCCAAATCCAGCCCGAATCGGCTCCTGTTTGATGTCTTCGGCTTGTACGTCATCAATCAAATACATATTACCCATCACAAATCTGCCTCGCTCTTAATCTTGCCCGCCAATGTACGCAATTCCTTGAGGGCGACTTTTGCTTGCTCGTGGTTTGGCGGAGAGCCATGCCAGTGAAAATCGTATTCCATAAAGTCGACGCCCTTGCCCGGCACCGTGTGGGCGATAATGACAACCGGCTTTTCGACGATTGCTTTGGCCATCTCGCAGGCGTCGATCACGGCTTCGATATTATTGCCGTCGATTTCGATGACATGCCAGCCGAAGGCTTCCCACTTAGCCTTCAAATCTTCAAGTGGCATCACGACTTCGGTCGGGCCGTCGATTTGGATATTATTGCGGTCAACCATAGCGATGATGTTATTCAGCTTGTATTTGGATGCAAGCATGATAGCTTCCCAGTTGTTTCCCTCGTCCAGCTCGCCGTCGCCGGTCACCACGTACACCCAGCGATGGTTTTGTTTGTTCATGCGCATGGCCAGTGACATACCGCACGCCTGGCTTAGACCGCAACCGAGCGGTCCGCTCGTATTTTCCAATCCGGGCAATTTTGTGCGTTCGGGGTGTCCCTGCAGCCGCGAGCCGAGCTTGCGCAGCGTCAGCAGTTCTTTGCGGTCGAAGTAACCGGCGTGCGCCATAGTCGCGTAGCGGACCGGCACGCAGTGGCCATTACTCAGTAGCAAGATATCGCGTTCATCCCAGTCAGGCTTCTTTGGATCCTGCTTAAGGATGTCGAAATACAGCGCCGTGAAGATATCCGCAAGACCCAACGGACCTGCTGAATGGCCTGAGCCCGCATGTTCCAGCATGCGAATAATATCCTCGCGAATTTCATCCGCTTTTAATTCCAGTTCTTTGATGGTGTATTGTTGCATATTGCTTACGATTATACAGCTTCCTGCCAGGCCCACTACAATTTTGGTTTGGCTCGTTCAAAATTACTTCTAGACGTCCCTTCGGTTTGGACAGTTGTGAGCACTCTACATTTGCGGCGTAGCTTTGACGGCAGCCATGAGCGACTCATACGCCTTGCCGGCATTCTGGGCTTGTTGGATAAATCCGCCCACATTGACGACATCGATGCCGCCTGCAACCAATTGCCTGACGTTCTGGTCATTCGCGCCACCGTCCCAGCCGATTTCGATAGTAGACCGCACCGCTTTAATTTCTTTCACCTTTTCAATGAGCCCAAGATCGGCCTCGCTGCCGCCCTGATATCCTAAATTGCCCGAGAATATTAGCACATGGTCCACAAGGCCAAGCGCTGGCTTGATGAGGTCTACAGGGGTGTCTTGCAATAATGCCACGCCGACTTCGATACCGTGCCGACGAACCTTTTCAGAGAATGCGCCAAATTCACCCTCCGATTCGGCGTGCACGATAATCAGCTGCGGCCCCAGCGCTATAAGCTCGTCCACATGCTCGGCCGGGCGCTCGTACATGACATGCAGATCGGCGCGAACGCCGCCGGGCCACCAGACTTCCGGTATCTCCACCAATCTATTTGGTGTGAAGTTCCCGTCGCCCAAATCTATGTGAATCCGGTGAGCAAACGACGCCACGCGCTCTATTTGTTTACGGAAAGCCTCAGAGTTTTCAGCGTCAATAGTCGGACAAATATCTACCATAATTAGCCCCCTAGTTCGTCCAGCTCTTTAATACGGCGTTTAAATCGAGGCGCACCGGCAAAAGCTGTTCCAAGCCATACTTTTACAATCGCTTCGGCGCGGTTTGTATCGATATAACGGGCCGGCAGGCACAACACGTTACTGTCGTCGTCATTCCGGGCGGCCCGCGCCTCAACTTCATTCCAGCACAGGCTGGCTCGAATGCCTCTATACCGATTGGCGGCCATGCACATCCCCTGGCCACTGCCGCATATCAAAATGCCCCGTGCATTAGGGTCGCCACTGGCTTTAATAGCCGCAATGGCACGCGCTGCAAATTGCGGAAAGTCATCAGCCGGATCAAGATGCCCATCACCTTCGTCGACAACTTCGTAATCGCTGCTACGCAAGAAATCACGTACATGCGCCTTTAGCTCAAATCCGTTGTGATCCGCACCCAGATAGATTTTCATGCTTTACTCGTGACTGTGCTGTTCCTTTTGATGCAATAGACGGCCGGCGTCAGCAGTTACTTCGACGAGGCGGTTTGAGTAGCCCCATTCATTGTCATACCATGCGACAACTTTCAGCATATTGCCTTCGACAACCGCCGTCAGGTTAAGGTCGACCGTACATGAGTGGCTATTGCCGATAAAGTCGCTGCTGACTAGTTCTTCGTCGGTGACGTCAAGAATACCTTGATAGAATGGCTCTTTGGCGGCCTTTCTGAAAGCGTCGTTTACTTCTTCGACTGTTACGTTGCGCTTCGTGATAATCACGAAGTCACTCAATGACACGACCGGCGTTGGGACGCGTACGCTCATACCGCCGAATTTGTTGTGCAATGCCGGAAGCGCCTTAGCGGCAGCGATTGATGCGCCCGTCGTAGTTGGGACGATATTCTCGGCCGCGTTGCGCGCTTCGCGCAAGTCTTTGGCCGGCGCGTCTTGCAATTTCTGACTGGCCGTGTAGCTGTGCACGGTGGTCATCATAGCCTTCTCGATGCCGAACGTACTCTCGATAACCGCAGCCACGGGAGTAATGCAGTTCGTTGTACAGCTAGCATTGCTGATAATCTCGCCGGCCCCTTCGAGCTTGTCCTCGTTTACGCCAAGTACGACCGTCAGCGCCTCATCAGCATGATCACCTTTAGCTGGAGCGCTCAGGATCACCTTTTTAGCTCCGGCAGTTATGTGTGCCTTAGCAAGCTCCGGCTTCACGAAAAATCCGGTTGATTCGATCACGACATCAACACCCAGGTCCTTCCACGGCAACTGTGCCGGGTCTTTTTGCGCCAGGACTTTAATGTGCTTGTCATCCACGATGATGTCGCTCTCGTCGTAGCCGACGTTATGGCTGTAGCCGCCATAATTGCTATCGTGCTTGAGCAAATGCGCCAAAGTTTTGGTGTCGGTCAGGTCGTTGATGGCAACGACTTCGACGTCACTGCGTTCAAACGCAATCTTAAACGCGTTACGGCCGATACGGCCAAAACCGTTAATTGCTATGCGTGTCTTCATACTTCTCCTCGTGCTTATTTATGTCTTTTATTTTCTACCACCATTGTAAAAGCATAAGCTTGAGCTGGCAAGTAAGACTGCATTTAAGATTCAACAGTCATTGACGCTTGCACGAATGCCGCAAGTTCATCGAATATGACGGGGTTTGCGGCAATAAGATTCGTGTTACGAAAATCATATGAATCCGAACCGATGTTGGCGACACGACCACCAGCTTCGGCGATCAATAACGGGCCGGCGGCATGATCCCACAACTTAGCGCGGTTGACAGAACCGTTCCATAGCATGACACCATCCAAAGCACCACGCGAGACCCAGGCATAATCACAGCCGGAGGCATGAGATTTGGTCATGCCCCGTACTTTTGCACGCAAACGGTCACTAACTCCTGGCATGTCACTGCCTATACTGCCATACAAACTCACATATGCACGATCCAGCGACCGATCGCTCACCCGCACCACATGACTATTGCAAGTTGTTCCATGACCCTTGACGGCTACATAAAATTCATCGAGCATGAAATTATACACGACGCTCATCACCGGCTCGTTATTATCGATGAGTGCCAGCATGTTCGTGCAAAACGGCAGACCGCGAATAAATGCCTCTGTGCTATCAATCGGGTCGACCAGCCAGAAGGTTTTGTGATTATAATCACCGCCCGTTTCTTCGCCGCTGAAACATACTGACGGGTCGAGATCCGCAAGCTCGGTCCGCAGTCGCTCCTCAACTCGGACATCCATATCGGTCACCACGGTTTTGTCAGCTTTGAGTTGATGCTCGACACTGCCTTGTGCCTCCAACAATACCGGCCGCAGATCCATCAGCGTTTCGCGAATCCTGCACTCAGCCTGCTTGAGGTAATCATATGTCGGCTTCACGCTCGTCTCGTACTGTCGCAATTAGCCTTTCTATCTCCGGCAAATGCCGCTCAAAAAATGCTTTGTCTTTCGGGTGGGTCAACAAGCTAGCAACATCTTGCGGCGGAACCCAACGAGCTTCCGGATTGGCCGGGTCTTCTGGCGCGAGTTCGCGTTGCTCTGTCGTATAGAGGAACAACGAGATGTTTTTTATTTCGTTCTGGTTTTCGCCGCTGCCCCCTTCGGCAATTTGATAGCGTTCGTAGCTGCCGAGTTCCTTGATGAACTCCAGCCTCGTTACACCCGATTCTTCTTTGGTTTCTCGCTCCGCAGCCTGCCGCCCTGTCTCACCAGGGTCTATATGACCCTTCGGCAATGACCAGCTATCACCGTTTTGGCTGACGACAAGGACTTTGCCATCGGGATTTACTACGACACCGCCGGCGCTGTAAGTTTTATGCATCGCCGGCCCTTTTACTCACTCGCACGAACTGGTCGGCAAGATTACGATCACGGATTGCCTCCATAAAATTCTTTTGCGTCGGACCATCGCAATCCGCAATTGCTTCATCAAGCGAAAACCACTTGAAAGATTGATGTTCATGGCTTAACGTCACTGCTTGACTTTTCGGCAACTTCGCTACAAATCCGAGCCAGACTATATTTATATCGGTCTTGTGATCCGTATTATAGCCGGCTTTGGTCGTGGCAAAGATTAGCTGTAAGTCTGACGGTGACATTTGCAAGCCAGCCTCTTCCGCAATCTCGCGAACTGCGCCCTCGAATATGCCTTCACCTTCTTCAACCTTGCCGCCCGGGAAGTCGTCGCCGCCCGGCCGATGTGTGTCATCTGCGCTTCGACGCAGCACAAGCACCTTACCGGCTTCGTCGAAGACAACCGTTTTAGCGACAATGTGCGTCAGCATGGCTATTGCTTCTTAAAACGTTCGATGCACTCAGCGATAATCTTCTTGGCTTCTTCGGCGTCACCCCATCCGAGAACTTTCGTCGTGCCAGGCTTCTTCAGATCTTTGTAGTGGTTGAAGTGGTACTCAACCTTTTGCTTCCACCGTTCTCCGAGGTCGTCCAAAGTTTTGATAGAATCCCCGGTGTTGCGGTCATCGCTTGGCACGCAGACAATCTTGTAGTCCATTTCACCGTCGTCTTCGAAATTCATGATACCGACGACGTTCGTTTCGAGCCATACGCCAGTCGGAATCGGCTCATCACAGACGACGAGTGTGTCGAGTTCGTCACCATCTTCGTCGATAGTCTGCGGAATAAAACCGTAATTAACCGGCTTCGGGAACACAGCAGGTTCGACGCGGTCGATCATGAATGCCGCGCGCTTGCGGTCCCATTCGATTTTCAGGTGCGAGCCTTCCGGAATTTCGATAACCGTGTTCACGGTTCCATTCTGCCAGTCACCCGGTTCCAACACTTGATTAAAGTCAGCCATTACGAACACTCCTTTCAGTTATGATAGCCAAGTTTCTGGCATTTATTGTACACTGTGGAAAGCAATGACAAAAATTATCGGGCACCGCGGCGCTCGAGGCATCGAACTTGAGAATAGCATCGCGAGCATCCGTGCTGCGCTCGCGCTTGATGTTGATGCTGTCGAATTCGACGTACATCGCACCAGCGACGGCGAAATAGTCGTATTACATGATGACACCACGCGCAGAGTGGCAGACAGGAACGTCCGGGTCAACGAAGCGACCTTCAAAGAGCTACAGACACTACAGCTAAAGAACGGCCAGCAAATCCCCACATTTGAAGACATACTGAAACTCGCTGGCAGCAAGCCGGTCTACATAGATATCAAGGACGATGGCTGCGCTGAAAGGCTATTGCAAATTCTCAAGAAGTATCCTAAGGCTCGGGTAGGCTTCGTATCGGCCCGGATGCAAGAACTTGAAAAAATTCATGAGCTCGAGCCGAAAGTACCGACATCTATATACTTTCTCAAGGCGAAGATGATCGTACCCCGGCCTATCAAAATGGTTCGCACCGCCCAGCATATCCACGCAACGGGTATCGCTATCGACAAATTATTCCTAAATCCGATCACTTACCGTTTGGCTATGCGTTCCGGCCTGGACATGTACGTCTACTCAGTCGGCACTGCTACACTCGCGCGATTATTACACATGCTGTATCCGCGTATTAACTTTGCCACAGGCCACCCTGAGCGTTTGAATAAACTCTTCAAATGAATACCATGGAGATCTTCTCGCCATCAGATTACATTGCAGCACTCGTCAGAGACGTGGAGCATGCTAAGCGTCGTGTGATACTCTTCAGCCACATTCTCGGTTGCGACGCCAGTACCACAGAGCTTATTGATGCATTGTGTGCTGCGGCCGAGCGCGGCGTTCGGGTTGAAGTCGCCAGCGACGTTTTCACCTACAGTATTATGGGCGGTTGGAGAACTACGCCGATCAAAGCCGACGGACGCATTAGAGCCTTGCGGGAAATGGCCAAAAAGTTCAAACGCAGCGGTGTAACGTTTCATTGGATCGGCCAACTCGGGCCTATTCTCTTCGCCGGCCGTATGCACATAAAATGGGGTGTGATCGACGACAAGGTGTATTGTTTTGGCGGCATCAATCTGTATGAAGAAGGCTTGCAGTACGCCGACTATATGTTCGGCGGCCGCGACACGAAACTAGGGGACCGCATTGTCAGTGAGCACGAACGAATCGTGCGCGCCAACCGCCTGGGCAAAACACATAACAGCTACCACTTCTCGAGTTTGTACGGAACGGTGCTCGTCGACGGTGGAAAAATGGGTGACTCCATCATTTACACACACGCCTGCGAGCTGGCCCGAGAAGCGCAAGCAATCACGTTCGTCTCGCAATATTGCCCCACGGGCAAGCTTGGCAAAATTATGCAGGCGAAAGAGGCCAAACTGTACTTCAGCCACTGGCGTCTGGCGCGCGGTTTTAACCGTTTCCTTATTCGCGCCAGCATGGCGTTCACGGGCTATCATACCCTGTACCAGCGTCAAACGTTCATCCACGCCAAGTGCATCATATACACCATGCGGGACGGTCGGAAAGTAGCCCTCACCGGTACCCATAATTTCGTGCGGGGGGGCGTAGCGCTCGGCACGCGTGAAATCGCACTGGAAACTTCCGACCCGCATATCGTCGCTCAGCTTGAAGAATTCCTGGCGAAGCATATATATTGATGTCGCCAACAACATGGAGAGTGACTCACAAAAGCGCCAGCTCCTTTTTGACGCCCTTCTGCGCTATACTTTTCATGAAGGAGGGAGACAGGGTGCATATCATCTTTGACCATGCCGAAATATTGAAGCCTGGCGTTAGCACGTTTTGGTTCCAACCGGAGTCGAGATTACGCTATGAGCCCGGACAGTTTATCGAGCTGTACTTGCCGCATGCCCCAGCCGACGAACGTGGCGAGCGGCGCGAGTTTTCATTGAGCAGTTCACCGCACGAACCGTTGCTTGCCGTCACGACAAACTTCGACTTTGACAATGGCAGCACTTTCAAGCATGAGCTTCGGAACCTCAAGCCAAGCGAACACGTCGCCGTCAACGAACCGATGGGCGACTTCGTATTGCCAAAAGATGCGTCGATCCCACTCATATTCGTGGCTGCAGGCATCGGCAGCGCCCCGTACGCTAGCATGGTAAAGTGGCTGTCGGCAAAAAGTGAACGTCGAGACATTCGCCTGATCTATAGCGTGCGTAAGCCTGAGGATTTTCTATTCCTGAAAGAGTGGCAAGCGTATGGTCTGCATTTCACCCCAATCATTACCCAGCCGGACAACCAATGGCCTGGACAGGCAGGCCGCCTGAACGCCGCCCGGATCATCGAGCTGGCCGGACCGCTGCAAAACAAACTCACGTACCTGGCCGGACCACAGTCCATGATCGAACCAATCTTCAACGACTTGCTAGCGACCGGGCTCACGCGCAGCGAAGTACTACTTGATTACTTTTCAGGCTACTGAGGTAGCAAGTAAGCATACTACTTGATTGACAAAATTAGCATAGTATTTAATTATATATTATAGTGTTTCGGAGTCGAGCAACCTCCTCTGTACACTAAGATCCTTAACCTATTCAATCCACCATCGAAGCAAAACCCGAGAGAGGACAGCCACATGACCGATAATCTTCCCGCAGTCGTCAAGCGCGTCGGCGGAGCGCTCGAGCTAATCGTCTCGAACCTCGAGGCCTACACGCAGCCTGAGTACCCACTGACCCGTAGAGGCCAGATCGCGCTAGGGCTTATCGTCGAGGAGCACCCGGGGCTCAACACCGAAGATCGCCTCGCGCTTCTCGTCGACATCCTGACATACCACGGCATATACCAACGCACCGAGTTCATGGCAATCGACGAAGACCACGGCATCGAGATCGTATACCTCGCACTCGACTACCTATACGAGACAGGTGATCGTGGTCGCGGGAAGGATGAGGACAGCCAGGCGGCAAACGACATGAGGCGCGTCCGGCGCACCGCAGAACTCATCGTCCGGCTCCAGGAAGCCGGCTTTAACGTCGGTAGCGTCGAGCAGCTGGACGACCTCGCACACGCATTCGGGGGTCTCGACCAGGCGTTCGCGGCGAGCGAAGACAATGTCGAAAGCGTCATGGCGGTCGACCAAGAGACCGAAGCCACTGACGGCACCGAAGATAACGAGTAAAGGGAGCACGCTATGGCGCGTGAGAACCCCCTTGTCACACTAGGCGTCCCGAGAGCCGTGATTATTCACGAAAAAGCTTCCCGAAATCTGGGTGGTATCCTGCAGGTCGCCGAGACCCTCTACAGAGATCTCGGCAGGCGATATCATCCGGATAATCTGGAGAGCGGCGATCCAGATCTCATGCGCACCTTCACCGACGCGATCGAGGAACTCCGTGATCCTGACGCTCTAGACCTCTACGTCGACGAACTTGTCGGCACCGAAGACATTGAGGAGGCATACTGGCATAGGCAAACCCGGCAACTGGCGGCGCGTGACAGCGCAGCACTCTCGAGGCTGGCCGAAGGATTTACCCACATCGACCAGTTCCGCGCGCTCGGTATTACGCAGCCGACGAGCTATCTAGCCGACCTCTACGGCGGCCGGGTCGTCATCGACGTGCTGTCACCATCCGAAGCCTGCGCTCATGTGGCGGACATGTACGAGGAGGTGACCAGCCCACCGGATTTTCTAGACGCCAAGCTCGAGGTCAAGTACCTGCGTGGTGTCTGGCGGGAGTCGTACATCAATACCGCATACGAGAAACGCTGGATGCAGTTCAGGCGCTTCTCTAGCAACGAAACGGCCATGCTGGTCGGCTTCGTTGCGCTTCCGCAGCACGGCAATCAGCCCGTACCTACCGACTTGTCGGCGCAGACCATGATCGGCGCTATGCGTCCGGAACAGCTTGACTGGAGCATACCGACAGACTGCTGGTTCCTTCCGGGATTGCGGTTCGCGGGCGACGCGCCAGACAGACCGGCTCTCGTGCTGTACAAACCAGGCAGGCAAGGACTGTTCGCCGTCACCGGCTACACGCTTGGCTCCGCTCCGATAAAAAATTGAATAGGAATCCCCCCTGACCATATTGCTAGCTGCAAGCTAGTTATACAGTGTCAGGGGGTTTCCACATCAGACGCCTTAGCTACTCACTCATAACTCAGCCGGCACCGAAAAAATTAATCGATTATCTTCTAGACGACTGGCGCGGGGGCGACTTCTTCGAGGGTTTCAGATTGCGGCGCTAATTTGCCTTCGAGATATTCGCGGATAATCAGTGCGGCTGTTGCGCCTTCGCCGGCGGCACTGGCGATCTGCATGGTGGCGCCGCTTCGGACATCACCTGCCGCAAATACGCCTTTCATACTTGTTTCGAGGTGTACGTTTGTTTTGATGAAGCCGATTTCGTCCAGCTCAATGCTCGAGCCCTCCAGGAACTGCGTGTTCGGCTTAAGCCCGACGAACACGAACACGCCATCGGTTGGAAATTCTATCTGCTTGCCGTCTTGGGTGCCGATCACTTTGGTTACATGGTTTTCCTCGCCGACGATCTCGTCAGTAGTCGTGCCGAGATGAATCGTGACTTTACCCGAATCAACGAATTTCTGCATGTCATGCTGGAGTACATCCGACGCTTTCGCCGTCGAACGGACCAGCAAATCGATATGGCTCGCAAACCGTGTTAGGAACATAGCCTCTTGGAATGCTGAATTGCCCCCGCCGACCACTACCAGCCGCTTGTCACGATAAAACGCGCCGTCACAGGTGGCGCAGTAATGCACGCCGTGGGCGTAATATTCCTGCTCGCCGGGAACGCCGATCTTCTTGTAGTCACTGCCAGTTGCTATCAGAACCGCTTTTGCATACATATCGCCGCTCGTCGTTTCAAGTTTTTTGAGTTTACCTTCGTCGGCGATCTTCGTGACTTCCCCGAGTTCGATGTTCGCCCCAAAGCGTTCGGCTTGTTTGCGCAGATTCTCGGCAAGCGTCAGTCCTTCGATACCATCCGGGAAGCCGGGATAGTTGTCGACCATATCTGTAATCGCGGCCAAACCGCCAACCACGCCGCGCTCAAAAAGCAGCGTATCAATGTCTTCGCGCGTCGTATAAATCGCCGCCGCCAGCGCTGCCGGCCCCGCACCAATCATTATCACATCATGTATTTGCTTGTTATCAGAATCTACCATATTATTCCCATTCTACCCGAAGCGGGGCCGAGCGCATATCCATCACTTTATAATTGGACTAGGCTACTGCCGGCGCAAGCTTGGCGAGATTGTAGCCGACAACAACTTGCTTAGTATCGTCATGCTTCGTGACGACTGTAATCGGCACGGTCAGCGCACCGCTGAGGGCAAGCGCTTCGGCCTGACGTTCAGGCTGCTCGTCAAGGTTTACCACGTCGTACTGGTGGTTCTTCATGTCAAGAAACTTCTTCACCATGGCGCAGTACGCACACGTATTGGTAGTGAAGATAGTGATATTTTTGACCATGAAACCCTCCTTAAATCTTCTTTTGTTTGGTCGGTTTTTGTTTATAAAATCGACTGTTTATCGTGCTGTCTAGTATAGCTAGCGTAAGCATAACGGTCAAGCGCGCTATATATTGTGTTTTTTACCCCACTAGCTGCCAATTTTATGCAGCGTGATGTCAAATACCAACGGCGCGTTTGCCGGGATGCCGGAACCCTGCGGAGGGTTAGCGCCGTAAGCTTCGTTCGCCGGAATAAGTAGTCGCCGCGTACCACCGACTTTCATGCCGGGAATGCCTTCTTGCCAACCCTTAATGACATTATTCAGGCTGAGCGAAACGGGCTGACTACCCTGCGTACTTTGAAAAATAACACCAGTACTGGCAACTGCGCCGGTGTAATCAACCGTCACTGTATCCCCGGCCTTGGCAGCGGCACCGGTTCCTACCTTAGTATCCGTAATCTTCAATGTGGGCACATTGCTTACAGGAGTAAATCCGGAAAGCTGGGTTCCGGTCAACGATTGTGCTTGGGTATTCGAAGTAGACGATGTATCGGTAGGATTGCTCTTATTATGCGACGTAACCGCTTGTACGATAATCATGATGGTTAGCGCCGAAGCAAAGCAGAAGAACAGGATCGCAATGATAAGTGCGCCGATGCGATCACGTTTGCGGGTAGTACTCATAAATCATTGTCTCCTTCGATTAGACGTTATAGCATTTCCGGTTTTTCCGGGAAACCGTGCGATAGGGCATGGACTAGAGCAGACTTGAGCTTATTGGTAAAGAATGGGGCGTTTTGCAAATCTTTAACAGGCAGCCACATTGGCGTATACAGATTCTGACCGAGTTCATTGATTTTGGCCTCATCCGAAGTAGACGGCAAAGCGACTTCTCCGGCCGCGTAATCGCAGAGGTAGATGTATTGATCGCCGTAAGGGTCGCCTGCCTGCTCGATGAACACGAGTCGGGGATTGGAGATTTGCAGGCTTGTTTCTTCCATTACCTCGCGGCGCAATGTCGCTTCGGGCGTCTCGCCGACATCAATACCGCCGCCGACGAGCGTGTAATATTCTTCGCCGAACTTATTGCGATGCATCGTCAATAACGCATCGTCTTTAACAACAATAGCCCTCACAGCTTTTCGCATAACACCTATTATACACAAAATACCGCTTATACTAGCCGGCAATTTCGTATTGTTTCAGTTTTTTCTGGCTGGCTTCGGTATGCCCTTGTTGCAGCTTGAGCAGCTGCGCATATATGCCGCCGGTTTCGGCCAAAGTTTCGGGCGAACCGACCTCATCGACTTTGCCATCTTTCAAGGTGACAATCTGATCGACATGCTGAATCGTACTGAGACGATGTGCGATAATGAGCGTCGTGCGATTTTTCATCAGGCGCTCCAGCGCTTCCTGCACCATGCGCTCGCTTTTATTATCCAGACTGGACGTCGCTTCATCGAGAATAAGTATTGGCGCGTCTTTAAGCAATGCCCGGGCAATGGCGATGCGCTGTTTTTGGCCGCCGGAAAGTTTCAGCCCGCGTTCACCGATTTCGGTGTCATAGCCCTTATCAAACTTACTGATGAATTCATGCGCGTTGGCGGCTTTGGCTGCAGCAACGATTTGTTTGTCGCTCGCCTGAGGTTTGGCATACGCAATATTCTCACGAATCGTCCCACTGAACAGCGCCGGCTCCTGGAACACGACGCCGATATTTTCGCGCAAACTCTTCTGCGTTACTTCGTTGATGTTCACGCCATCTATGCGAATAGCGCCACCTGTGACTTCATACAACCTGAGCAGCAGACTCGTGATCGTCGTTTTACCCTCGCCGCTCTCACCAACCAGCGCGAGCTTGGTATCCGGCTTGATCGTAAACGCCACCCCTTTGAGTACCGGATTACCCTGGTCATAGCTGAAACGGGCGTCATCAAATACGATCTCCCCCCGCTTAATGGTCAGCTTTTGGGCATTCGGGTGGTCGATGATCTCCGGCCGCTGATCCATGACAACGAAGTAATCTTTTGTATTTGCAGCCGCCCGTTGCGTTTGATCAACCAAGAAACTAATGCTGAAGATTGGAATACGAATTTGCATGGCGTATTGCAGTAAGAGAACCATCGTGCCGATCCCTGCGGCACCTGGCCCGTAAATCGGACCGTAACCACCGCGTGCTGTCTCCACAAAGACGTACACGAAAACCGCCAGGAAAATAACGTTCAATACCAGCCGCCGCTTGACATCCTGAATATGCCAATACCGGCTTTGCGGATAGGTGGTCGCGACAACCTTGTCATAGCGATGTTTGAAGAAGCGCAACTCACGCGCCTCCTGCAAAAAGCTCTTAACCACCCGCACTTGCCCCATTGATTCATTAAATCGTCCGCTAGCGATATCCTGCTCTTCGTTAATCACTTTCTGCCAAGCTTGCCATTTACCGCTTGTACGCGTGGTCAGCCAGATAAATACGGGATACAACACGAACAGCATGAGGGCCACCTGCCACGAATAAAACGCAACTATGATCAGCGTAAAGACCGTACTAAAAATAAATTGCAAAAAGTTATTGCTGAGCATCTGCATAAAGTTCGTCACCTGATCAATGCCGCGGCTCATGCGATTGATGATTTTGCCCGATAATTCGGTATCGAAATAGGACTGAGGTAGGCTCAGCACGTGTTCGTAATAACGCTCACTCAAAATCTGGCGCTGCTTCGCTGCCATCAAATCTCCCAGGTAGCCGCCGACATTGCTCAACACTGTTTGGCTAACATCGGTCAAGAATATAAGCACCGCGTACATTGCTACTACGCGCACGTTCGGCTTTCCGCCAGTCAATTGATCCACGGCCGCCTTGGTAAAAAGCGGCTGTAGCAGCGTCATCCCACTCAGCGCAATGGTAAACAAAGAAATGCCGATATAATATCGCCGCAAATTCTTGGTAAACTGAATAATCCGCCATATATCACGCATGGCTCATACTATAACCGGATGGTGTCGTGCGCTCCACAAAAACCACGGGCTGTCGTGAGCTTTGGGGAACGAACAGGCATGAGTATTGAAGTATTTTGGAAGATGGGAAAGCCTGAGGACTCTCGACCTGTCAAACCAAAATGAAACTCATAAAGTTCCGCCGTGTCATCATGCCAATGCATTACTTGCAGGGTGTCAGCGCGCGCTGCATATCGACACTCTCGCCAACACACGAATGCGTGGACATTATGAAGTTTGAGTGGGAGTGAGAGCGACCATTGTTCGGACGGTCACAGCAACGCTATCGGAGCGCACCGCAGCGGTTTCTTTGGGGGTGGTCGAAACCGATGACTCTCACCCCCACCGGGGAGGGAGAACTCGCCTTATTTAGATCAACAGACAATGCGAAACCCCTGATTCGCTATCGTCCGGACCTGCGGCCAGGCGAGCTCTCCCCGTCTCTGGATCTTTACCATGTAGAAATTGACTTTCGGGTACTCATTGTCGAACCCACTCCAATATTACGAATAGTCCGATTGCAGATAACCGGCCGGAATACGAGGGGTAGCCCAAAAACCAGTTTCTACATGGTATACGTCACGCCTGTTACGAAAATGTGCGCTTCAGGAATTCGCTCATGCAAACTCTACCAAAGCATCATTATTATAGGATGATAATACGATAAGGAAAGTTATTTTGCTTACACTAGCGAATCGTAGACAACAAGCTGGCTACCAGCCGCCACCTCCTCCGCCGCCACCACCGCCGCCGGCGAAGCCGCCA
>Ga0187809_10000400_pt1 | contig 23867 bp, 25 predicted proteins | sample NC_wetland_sal_i_8_FD_132415 | JGI IMG/M metagenome (GOLD analysis project Ga0187809, IMG submission 132415) | Wetland sediment microbial communities from Neuse River Estuary, North Carolina, USA - ASW_4 | ecosystem: Environmental > Aquatic > Freshwater > Wetlands > Sediment | place: USA: North...
GAGGGCCGCCTCGGCGACCTTCTCCGGCAGGTCGGCCGCCTCGACCCGAGCCCGGTAGTCGGCCTCCTCGGTCTCGGTCTTGCCGCTCAGCTCGTTCAATTCCTTGCGGATCGCGCTCAGCTGCTGGCGCAGCAGGAATTCCCGCTGCTGCTTGTCCATCCCCTCCTGGACGTCCTTGCGGATCGTCTCGGCCACATCCAGTTCGGCCAGGTGCTCGCGGCTCCATCCGATCAGCTTGCGCAGCCGCTCGGCCACGTCCGGCGTCTGCAACAGCCAGACCTTCTGCTCGTTGTCGAGAAAGCCGGCGTAGCCGGCGGTGTCGGCCAGGGCCGCCGGGTCGGCGATGCTGCGGACCGAGTCGATGAACTGGAAGGCGCCGCGCTGCTGCAGGATCGAGACGGCGATGCCCTTGTACTCCTTGGCCAGGTCACGAACATCGTCGGCGATCTGCTCGTCGGAGATGGACGCCTCGACCCACAGCGCCGCGCCGGGGCCGGTGGTGCCGGTGCCGATCCGGGCCCGGTGGACGCCCCGGATCACCGCGGCCTGCTCACCGCCGCGCAGCCGCCCGATCTGCTCGACCTCGCCGATCGTGCCGTAGCCGGCGTACTTGCCATCCAGCCGGGGCACGAGCAGCACCCGCGCCTTGTCCGAATCGCTCGCGGCCTGGGCCGCCTCGACCGTGGCCCGCACCTCGGTGTCGGACAGCGACACCGGCACCACCATGCCGGGCAGCACGACCAGGTCGTCCAGCGGCAGCAGCGGCAATGAAAAAGTCTCAGCCATTACTCGTCCTCATCTGTGGTAGCGACCCCTGCCAGGTTCCCTCGCGGGAATCTTGAGTCACTACCACTCAACCTAGGACGATAGAGCTTTGTTCCGGCCGCTCTGTTCGCTGAGAGCGGACGCCGACCTGAACCCGGCCCACGCGCCGTTCTCCCAGAGGGCCGCGCGCCCACAGCCCGAGTCCGGCCAACAGCAGGACGAACAGCCCGAGCACGAGCCATAGGATGACCACGCCGCCTCCAGTCATTTCCGCCAAAATATCCCATTGCGCTGTTGGAGCGCCGGGATTACCCGCACAATTGGGCCAGCGCCACCGCACCGGCCGTGGCCACGTTGAGCGAGTCCACCCCCGGCGCCATCGGGATCCGGACCCACTGGCCGGCCCGGGCCAGCGCACCCTCGGTCAGGCCGGGACCCTCCGCCCCCAGCAGCAGGGCCCACCGCGGCGGCGCGGTCACATCGCGCAGGGCTGTGGCGGCCGGGCGGGGCGTCATCGCCAGCAGTTCGACGCCGGCCGCGGTGAGCAGGCCCAACGAGTCCGGCCACGACCCGGACAGGACGGCCCAACCGACCCCGAACACGTTGCCCATCGACACCCGCACGCTGCGCCGGTAGAGCGGGTCGGCGCAGCGCGGGTCGAGCAGCACCCCGTCCACGCCGAAGGCCGCGGCGTTGCGGAAGATCGAGCCCAGGTTCTCGAAGTCATTGATGCCTTCCAGCACCACGAAATGGCGTCCGGTCGCCAGCAGCGCGGCGGGATCGGTCGGCGGTGGGCGGTCAGCAGCCGCCAGCACGCCCCGGGTGACCCGGAAGCCGACCACGTCCGACAGCGTCCACTTGCCGACCTCGTAGACCGGGATGCCCCGGCCGGCCAGCACCGGCGCCAACTCGGCCAGCTTGTTCGGCACGCCGATCACGGCCCGCACCGGGTAGCCCGAGCGCAGCAGGCGCTCGACCACGTTCACGCCCTCGGCGATGACGATTCCGCGGCGGTCGGGCCGGACGTCGGCGTCGGTCAGGTCGCGGAAGTCGGCCAGCCGCTCGTCGGCCGGGTCGGTCAGCGGGGTGAACACTCAGGCCCGCGCCGCGGCCAGCCGGTGCACCAGCTCGGTGGGGCCGACCTGCCGCCGCCGCGCCAGCCACAACCCGATCAGCACCGTCGCGATCAGGCAGATCAACCCGCCGCCGAGCATGCCCCAGCGCGGTCCGGCCACCGAGGCCACCCAGCCCACGATCGGGGCACCGAAGGGCGTTCCACCCATGAAGCAAAGGATATAGAGCCCCATCACCCGGCCCCGCATGGTCGGCTCGACGCCCAGCTGGACGGTGGCGTTGGCCGCCTGGGCCATGGTGATCATGGCCAGCCCGGCCGGGATCAGGGCGCACGCGGTGGCGGCGAAGCTCGGCATGACCGACGTGGCGATCTCGGTGAGGCTGAACGCCAGGGCCGCCCCGATCAGGAACAGCCGGGTCGGCCGCCGGCGGCGCATGGTGGCAGCCAGCGCGCCGACGGTCGCGCCGACGGCGAGGGCGGTCGAGAGCAGCCCGAACGAGTCGGCGGCGCGATGAAAAACCTGCTTGGCGATCAGGGCGATCGTGATCTGGTAGTTGTAGCCGAAGGTGCCGAGCACGAAGATCAGCACCATCGGAAGCAGCAGGTCCGAGCGGCCGCGGACGTAGCGGATGGCGTCGGCGTACTGGCCCGGCGCCCGGTCCACCGGGCGGGACGGGAACAGCTCCGCCGTGCGCATCAGGCTGAGCCCGAGCAGCACCGCCAGCGTCGAGGCGGCGTTGCCGAGAAAGGCCCAGCCGGTGCCGTAGACGCTGATCACCACGCCGGCCACCGCCGGCCCGATGATCCGGGCCAGGTTGAACGTGGTCGAGTTCAGCGCGACCGCGTTGGGCAGGTCGTCCGGTCCCACCATCTCGACCACGAATGACTGCCGGATCGGGGTGTCCAGCGCGGAGACCACGCCGAGGACGGTGGCCAGCACCATGACCTGCCAGATCCGCACCGCGCCGGTGACGTCGAGCAGGCCCAGGGCCAGGGCGGCCAATCCGATCCCGGACTGGGTCAGCAGCAGCAACCGGCGCTTGTTGCCCCGGTCGGCCAGCGCCCCACCATAGAGCGACAGCAGCAGGGCCGGCCCGAACTGCAGCGCGGTAACCACCCCGAGTGCGGTGCCGGAGTTGGTCAACTCCAGCACCAGCCAGTCCTGAGCCACCCGCTGGGCCCAGGTACCGGTCAAGGAGATCAGCTGGCCGGCGAAGTAGAGCCGGTAGTTGCGAACTTTCAGCGAGCTCAGCGGGTTGACCCGGCGCCGGGTCGGGGTCGGCGGCACACCGGCTTCGGCCGACGGTTCATCTGCTTCGGCGATCGGGGCGGCGGTCATGAGCGGGGCGACGTCACTCCGACCCGAGCCGGTCCAGCACTGCCACCGCGTCGGAGAGGATCTTCAGCTCCGCCGGGGTGAACTCGGTCAGCCGCTGACCGAGCCAGGTGTTGCGGGCCTGCACCTCGGCCTCGAGCAGGGCCCGGCCGGCCTCGGTGATGGTGATGATCGATTGCCGGCGATCATCCGGGTGCGGGCTGCGTTCGACCCAGCCGTCGTGCTCGAGCGAAGCCAGGATCTTGGTCATCGACGGCGGCTGCACCCGCTCGATCGCGGCCAGCTCGCCGGCACTGAGCGGCCCGCACTTCTCGACCGCCGCCAGCGCCGACAGCTGCGACAGCGTGAACGCGGTGTTGACCCGCTGCGACCGGATCCGGCGCGCCGCCCGCAGCACGGCCAGCCGCAAGGCCGCGGCCAGCTCCGGCGTCGCGCCGCCCGAACCTGCATCCGTCATATCGTTAGGTTAGCTAACAATCAGCCGAAGCGGCAACTTGCGTCCTCAACTGATGCCGAACAGGGTCTTCAGCGGCTCGATCGCGAAGTAGATCAGGAAGATCACCGCGATCGCCCACATCAGCGGGTGCACTTTGCGCGCCTTGCCGATTGCCGCCTGCAGCACCACGTAGCTGACGAATCCGGCGCCGACCCCGTTGGTGATCGAGTAGGTGAAGGGCATCAGGGTGATGGTCAAGAACGCCGGCACCGCCATCTCCAGGGCCTGGAAATCGATGTTGCGGACCTGGCGCATCATCAGCACCCCGACTACGACCAGCGCCGGCGCGGCGGCCTCGCTGGGCACGATCTGGGCCAGCGGTGACAGGAACACCGTGACCAGGAACAGCAGGCCGGTCACGATCGAGGCCAGGCCGGTGCGGGCGCCATCGCCGATGCCGGAAGCCGATTCGACGTACGTGGTGGCCGACGAGGCACCGGCCGCGCCCCCGGCGACCGCGGCCAGGCCGTCGACCAGCAGCACCTGCTGGATGTTGGGCACGTTGCCCTCGGCGTCGAGCAACTCCGCCTCGTGGGCGAGCCCGATGGTGGTGCCCATGACGTCGAAGAAGTCGCTGAGCACCAGCGAGAACACGATGACGATGCCGGAGACGATGCCGACGGCCGAGAACCCGCCGAACAGCGAGAAGTGTCCGACCAGTTTGAAGTCCGGGGCGCCGAAGTGCTTGCCCTTGAACGACGGCACGTTGAGGGCCCACCCGGCCGGGTTGACGACCTTGCCGGTGGCGTCGGTCTGCGGGCCGATCTTGCCGATCTGCTCGATGACGACGGCCAGCACGGTCGAGACCGCGATCCCGATCAGGATGGCGCCGCGCACCTTGCGGGCCATCAACACCGCGATCAGCAGCACGCCGATGACGAACACCAAGGTCGGCCAGCCGTTGAGGTGACCACCGATGCCGATGTCGACCACGGTGCCCGAGCCGGCCCGGACGAAGCCGGCATCGGCCAGCCCGATCAGCGCGATGAACAACCCGATGCCAACCGCGATCGCGCTCTTGAGCTGGGCCGGGATGGCCCGGAAGACGGCGACCCGAAAGCCGGTCAGCACCAACACCGTGATGACCAGGCCCTCGAGGATGACCATGCCCATGGCCGCCGTCCAGGACATCTTGGTCGCGACCTGGTAGGCCACGAACGCGTTCAGGCCGAGCCCGGTCGCCAGCCCGAACGGGTAGCGGCCGAGCAGGCCCATCAGCAGGGTCATCACGCAGGCGACCAGGGCCGTCGCCGCCGCCACCGCGCCGAGGTTCGGCGCCGCTCCGCCGCCGAGGAAGTGGCCGCCCTTGTCCTGGACGGTGCCGATGATCAGCGGGTTCAACACCACGATGTAGACCATGGTCACGAAGGTGACCAGGCCGCCGCGGACCTCGCGGGTCAGTGTGGAGCCGCGTTCGGTGATCGAGAAGAACCGGTCGAGTGCGTTGCCGCTGCGCGCGGTGTCGAGAGCCATGCCGCTCCATGTATCAGAGGAGTGTTACGAGCGCGTAGCCTGCCGAACTGTGTCGCGCAGTTCAAATCCGGGTCCGGCGCCGGAGCAGATGCTGACCGTTAACGCCCGACGGGTGATGGTTGTCGGGACCGGTCTGTTCCTGGCCGCGTTCCTCGGACTGCTGCCGTTCTGGTCCTGGTTGGGACAGCACGGCCACCGGGTCTGGCTGTGGACGGCGCTGGCCGGGGCCGGGCTCGGCCTGCTGTCACTGCCCCTGGTCCGCAAGCACACCGGCGAAGGCCGGCTGGGCTGAGCCTCTCAGCCCTCCGACTCGAGCGTGGCGTCGACCAAGGGCTCGGCCAGTTCGTCGGTATCGACTGGTTGCCCGGTGTCGGCGTTCAGGTCGAGGAACGAGGCATCAGCCGGCTGTTCGTCTGGCGCCGGTTCGGTCAGGTCCAAGCTGTCGATCAGCTCGTCCTCGTACACCGCGCCGGCCGGCTCGGCCATCGGCTCGGGGTCGACCTCGGAGTGCGCCCCGCAGCCGTACTCGACCGCCACCACCCGACCGTCGGCGGCAGCCAGTTCGTTGGCGCAGGCGCCGAAACCGCCTTGGAGCGAACCGGCCAGAGCGACGAAGAAGCCGCAGGTGCCACACGTTGCCGGAGCGTGCCGGGCCATCGCGCTCTCCGGCCCGAAATCACCCTCCTGCCAGCGCTCGGCGGCGGCCGCCCGCCCGTCCCGGGACAGCACCCGAACCCGGCCTAGCCCGAGCTCGAAAGCCACCTGCTCGACCTGCGGATCGCCCGAGTCGATGTAACCCGGCACCAGCCGGGGGTCGTCCGGGCCGGTCGGCAGCAGGTCGCCGGGACCGAGGTCTCCCGGCTGCAACCGCTCGCTCCAGGGCACCCAGGCCGGCGCCAGCAACGCCCCGTCGCCGGGCAGCAGCACCACCTCAGCCACCCCGGGCACGCCGTCCGGTGCCCGGACCAGCGTCACCGCCCAGTGCCAACCGAGATAGCCGGGCAGTGCGCAGGCGAAGTTGTGGGTCACCGACCGCTCGGCCTCGGCCCGCACCCCGAGGTGCACGCCAACCTGGGCGGTCGGGCTGCCGGCCTCGACCACGCCGACGTCGGTCCCGGCCAGCTCGATCGCCGCCTGGCGGGCCAGCTCGACCGCCGCGGCCAGCGCCGGGTCGGGTTCGAGCATGCTGGAGGCCGGGGCTTCGCTGTCGGTCGGGGCAGTCACGCCCGCCATTGTGCCAAGCCAGGCGCGGTGATCTCCAACTCCCGGTCCAGGTGGGGCAGGATGGAGCGCGTGACGGCGGCGGATGGCACCACGGGCGGCGGGAACGGCGCCGATGGTTTCTCCACGCCCACCTACCACGTGCACGCCGACGAGACCGCTCACCGCCCGCCTCCGGCCGCCGAGCCAGCCGCGGCCAATCCGGCCGAGTCCCGCCGGGCCCGTCGCTCTCCGGCCGACGCGCTGCGGACCGCCCCGGAGGGCACCGGCAGCCTGACCGTCACCCGGGCCGTGCTCGCCCGCAGCCGGTACTTCTCCCGGCTGGTCGCGCACAAGGTGATCGTGGCCAGCGAGGCCGACGGCGCCCGGGAGTCCGGCCTGACCGCCATGATCTGGAACCAGGTCATGTCCTACGCCTCCGATGCCATGGTCACCGTGGCTCTGGCCGGCACAGTCTTTTTCTCCGCGCCCTCCGATGCCCAGCGCGGCAACGTGTTGCTGTACCTGCTGATGACCATGGCCCCGTTCGCGGTGGTCGCTCCGGTCATCGGCCCGGCGCTGGACCGGGTGCGGCACGGCCGGCGGCTGGTGATGGCCGCGACCGCGATCGGGCGGGCGGCGTTGGCGGTGGTGATGGCCCTGAACTTCACCGATCTGTACGTACTGTTCCCGGCCGCGCTCGGTTCGCTGGTGCTGTCCAAGGCCTACTCGGTGATCCGGGCTTCGGCGGCGCCCCGGCTGGTGCCGACGGCGCTGACGCTGGTCGAGGCCAACGCCCGGCTGTCGCTGTTCGGCCTGGTTGCGGCCATCGTCGGTGGTGGCGTGGTCGGCGCCGCGATCAAGCTCACCGGCTCGTATCCGCTCGGGTTGTGGATCACCGCGGCCGCGTTCGCAGCAACCGGGTACTACAGCTTCCGGCTGCCCAAGATCGTCGATGCGCTGCCGCCGATGGCAATGCCGGACTCACCGTCCTCGAACCGGGATGAGGGGCCACGACCGGCGACCCGCGGCCGGTCCGGGCTGCTGGGCCGGCTGATCGGGTGGGCCAGCCGTGGCTTCGCTCCGGGTGTCATCGTTTCCCTGTATGGGGAAAGCTCGCTGCGCTGGCTGTCCGGCTTCCTCACCCTCTTCCTGGCCTTCCACGTCGAGTCGACCTCCCACGGCTTCGCCGGGGTGCTTTCCCTCGGCGCGGTCGGCGCGGCGGCCGGGGTCGGCAACTTCGCCGGTAACGCCATCGGCACCCGGCTCAAGCTGGCCCGGCCCGAGCTGATCATCGTGCTGAGCGTCGCCGCCGGCACGCTGGCCTGCCTGCTGACCTCGGTGTTCTTCGCGCTCGGGGTCGCCCTGGTCGCGATGTTGGTCTGCATGCTGACCAACTCCCTGTCCAAGCTGGCCCTGGATGCGATCGTCCAGCACGACGTGGCCGAGTCGCTGCGCAGTTCGGCCTTCGGCCGGTCGGAGACCTTCCTGCAACTGGCCTGGGTGCTCGGAGCCGCGGTCGCAACCCTGCTGCCCAGCCACGACGGCTGGCTCGGGTTCCTCGTCGCCGGCCTGGTTCTGGCGGCGGTGCTGGCCCTGATGGTGTTGCGCACCCGGGCGATCAGGTCACACCGGCCGGCGCCGCAGCTCGGCTGATCCGGGCGCGCGGGTAACCTGCCGAGCGTGAGAATCCGTGTGCTCGCCGCCGCCGCCGGGCTGGCCGCCCTGACCTCGCTGCTTGCCGCCTGTGACAAGCCGCAGCCGACCATCTCGGTACTCAGCGACGGCCACGCCACCACCGTGCCGGCCCAGCCGGCCTGCACCATCCAGCCGGACAATCCGTGCCAGTTGCAGGTCAGCAAGCAGCGCAGCGTCACCGCGCGCTCAGGTGGCACCATCCTGGTTTCGATCGCGCCGGAGTTGGCGCACAACGGTTACGTGGTTACCGCCTTCACCTCCGACGGCAGCAAGAACACTCCGCTGAACACCCCGGGGGCCTCGACCGGTCCGGACAAGTCGTTGACGGTGCGGCTGGCCGTGCCGGCCCAGGCCGCCGGCAGCTACTTCCTGCAGGTGAACGCGCTGCCGGCCTCGCGCCAGTTCACCACCTACCTCGTCCTGGTGAATCTGACCGCCTGATGCCCCGGCTGCTGGTGGTGACCGCGGTAGCTGCGGAGGCCGACGCGTTCCTGGCCGGGTTCAGCGGTGCCGCGCCCGGTCAGGTCGGCGGCCGCTCGGTGCGGCGCGTGCTCACCCCGGCCGGCCTGGTCGACGTGCTGGCGGCTGGAGTCGGCCCGGTCGCGGCGGCATTGGGCACCGCGGCGGTGCTGGGCCAGGCCGACTACGACATCGTGCTGTCGGCCGGCATCGGCGGCGGCTTCGGCCCGTTCGCGCTCGCAGTCGCCGAGCAGGCGGCCTTCGCCGATCTGGGCGCGCAACTGGCCGACGGCGGGTTCGCCTCGGTGACCGAACTCGGCTTCGGCTCGGCCGCGCTTGCTGCTGATCTCGAGCTGGCGGCCGAGATCGGGCGCCGGACCGGGGCCACCCCCGGCACCGTGCTCACCGTCGCCACCGTGACCGGCACCGCCGATCGTGCCGGACAGTTGCGGCAGCGATACCCCGATGCGGTGGCCGAAGGCATGGAAGGTTTCGGGGTGGCCGCGGCAGCCAGCGCCGCCGGCGCCCGGTTCGGCGAGCTGCGCAGCATCTCCAACCCGGTCGGTCCCCGGGACCGCAGCGCCTGGCAGCTGCCGGCGGCCCTGTCCGAGCTCGGCCGAGCCGGACACGCCCTACTGCAGGAAGGCCCCTTGTGAGCGCTCTGGAACTGGCATTCTCCCCGTGCCCGAACGACACTTTCGTCTTTCACGCCTGGACCCACGGGCTGGTCCCGGATGCCCCGCCGGTCAAGGTGAGCTTTGCCGACGTCGACATCACCAACGGTGCCGCCGAGCGCGGTGAGTTCGACGTGGTCAAGGTGTCCTACGCGGCGTTGCCCTGGCTGCTGGCCGAGTACGCCCTGCTGCCGTGCGGCGGAGCGCTGGGTCGCGGTTGCGGTCCGCTGGTGCTCAGCAAGGGTGACCGGGACGACTTGAACGCAGCCGTGGTCGCGGTGCCCGGCGAGCGGACCACGGCCTACCTGCTGATGCGGTTATGGGCGGCCGGGCAGTCACCGGCCAACATCGAGGTGGTGCCGTTCGCCGAGATCATGCCTGGTGTCCGGGACGGTCGCTTCGATGCCGGACTGGTGATTCATGAAGCCCGTTTCACCTACCAGAACTACGGCCTGACCCAGCTCGCCGATCTCGGACAGTGGTGGGAGGGCAGCACCGGACATCCCATTCCGCTCGGGGCGATCCTGGCTCGGCGCAGCCTCGACACCGCGGCCCTGGCCGAGGTGGTGCGGGCCTCGGTGGACTACGCCTTCGCTCATCCGGCCGCCTCGGCCGGCTACGTGGCCGAACACGCCGACGAGATGGATCCGCACGTCCAGCGCCAGCACATCGAGCTCTACGTCAACGAGTTCACCCGCGACCTCGGCGAGACCGGTTATGCGGCGATCGCCGAGTTGCTCGGACGCGCTCAGGCGGCCGGCTTGGTCCCGGAACTGAGCGGCCCGTTGCGCTGAGCCGGGGCTATGGTGGCGGCATGTGGTTCGTCGTGCTGGTCCTGGTGGTGGCCGGGCTCGGTTTCACGTTCGTCCGCATGGCGAAGTGGTCACGTGAGGCCAGCGAGGATCTGAAGAGCTTCGGGCCCAGTGAGGATGAGAAGTACGGCATCTGGGGCATTTTCCGCCGCCGTCCTTGATCGGCGGCGCATCGGATCCAGCCGCCGTCCTTGATCGGCGGCCAGCTCGATTTTGGAGAGTTCTGCCGCCTCAGCAGGCACAACTCTCCAAAATGGAGAGCGGAGTGGGCGACGCGCGGGGGGGGCTTACCGGGTCGGCCAGGCCGCCGCGGCGGGGGCGGAACGCCGCTCGGACCGAACCGGCGTCATCCCGACCGCCAACAGCGGGAACACCGCCCCGATCGCGAACCCGATCGGGTAGCCGTGGCCGCCGATGAGCGCGCCGAGCACTGGCGGCGTGAGCGCCGAGGCCACGTTCTGGGCGGTGTTCTGGGCTCCCAGGGCCCGGCCGGCCCACGCCGAGCCGGCGATCTCGGCCACCGCGGTGAAGGCCAGCCCATTGTCAGCCACCGTGACCACCGCGCCCGCGACCAGCACGGCGATCACCAGCGAGGAATGCAGCGCGTCGCCGGCTGCGACGCCGAGCATGACCAGGGAACTGGCCACCGCCAGCTGCCGGATCGGCGTGAGCCGGCTGCCCACCCGGTCCGACCAGATCCCGGCCCCGACCCGGCCGGCCGCGCCCAGCAGTTGGGCCGCGAACAGCACCCGCCCGGCCGCGACCGGATCCCAGTGCCGGACGGCGACCAGATAGGCCATCGAGAAACCGCTGATCGCGAACTGCGGAACCACCAGCAGGGTCGAGGTGGCATGCAGCTGCCACAGCGTCGCAGCCCGGTACGGAGACCGGAGGCGGGCCCGGTCGGACCGGGCCGGTCGGGGCGGATCGGCCACCACCAGCAGCACCACGACCGCGACCAGCAGGCACAGCCCGGCCGGGAACAGCAGCGCCCGCCCGATCCCGACGTGGTGGGCCAGGGCCGGCAACGTCACCGCGGCGATGGCCACGCCGAGCGGCTGGGCAGTCTGGCGCAGGCCCATGGCCAGGCCGCGCTCGTGGGCGGCGAACCAGCCGAGCACGACCCGCCCGCTGGCTGCGTTGACGCTGGCCCCACCGGCCCCGGCCAGGACCAGTGACAGGCCCAGTGCCGTCGGGCCGCGCACCAAGCTGGCCAGCACCAGGCAGGCGGCGGCCAACCCCAGACCGGACGCGATCACCAGGCGCTCGCCGCGCCGATCGGCGACCGCGCCCCAGGCGATCAGGGTGAGGATGAGTCCCACCGCCGGCGCGCCGACGACCGCCCCGGCCGCGGCCAACGACAGCCCGAGCTGGCTTCGCAGCTGCGGCACCAGCATCGGCAGTCCGTACAGGAACACGCAAGTGGCCGCTTGCGCGGACAGCCCGACCACCAGAATCACCCAGCGCCGGATTCCCGTCACGCCGGTCAACCTACCGCGCGCTGGTCACATTCTGGGATGCAGTTCTCACCAAGCGAGATAAGACCCGTCGGACATGGCTCGACCCCGGCATTGACGTCGCCGGGGTCGGGGCCACGCAGGCTCAGGCGTCGAGGTTGTCGGCCACCGCCCGAAGCAGGGTCGCCACCTTCCGGCCCTCGGCCCGGTCCGGGTAGTGGCCGCGGCGCAGCGAGTTGCCGGTCTTGTCGAGGAGCTTGATCAGGTCCTCGACGATCGGGGTCATCTCCTCGGGCGGACGCCGGCTGGCCCGGGCGACCGAGGGCGGCGGCTCGAGCAACCGGACCTGCAGCGCCTGATTGCCCTTGCGGCCCTGCACCACGCCGAACTCGACCCGCTGGCCGGACTTCAGCTCCGAGACCCCGGCCGGTAACGCGTCCTTGTGCACGAACACGTCGGCACCGGCGTCGTCGGCCAGGAAGCCGAATCCCTTCTCGGCGTCGAACCACTTAACCTTGCCGGACGGCATGCCGATACACCCCACTACTCGTTATCCCGAGGCTGGCCGCACCCGACCCGCTCGCACTGTGCTGATCTGACTGGTCACACTTGAAGGACACACTTTCGACGCCCGCAGGTCAGCGGACGTCGAAAGAACAGCGTAACGCGCGGCGCCGGTCGCGTGCACCGTAGTTAAGGAGCCGGGCATGGCCGCCAGCGCACGCCGTCGCAGGTCGGTGCGGATCGGGATGATCCTCTTCCTGGTCGGGCTGATCTTCGTTCTGCTGACCGTGCTGCCGTTCTTCTTCGGCGATCACAACCGGCCGCTGTGGTTGAACCTCGGCTGCCTGCTGGCGCCGATCGGCTTCGTCGTCGCCCTCACCGGCGCCGTCCGGCAAGGCCGGGCCGAACAGCTAGCCGCACTGCGCGAGGTGAACGGCCACTAGCCGGTCAGACCTGGCTCAGCCAGCGCCCGGCCGCCTCGCGCACCGACAGCGGAAGTTCTTCGGCCGCAACCAGACGCGGGGCCAGGCTGCGGTCTCCGGTCAGCGCCCGGAACGTCTGCTCGATGGTCAGCCCGTGCTCCGGCCGGTCGAGGACGGTGATGGCATCGCCGGCCCGGACCTCGCCCTCGGTCAGCACGGCCAGGTACGCCCCGGGCCGGCCCGCCTCGGTAAACCGCTTCACCAGCCGCTTGACATCCCAGAATCCGGCGAACGTCGAGCACGGGATACGCGGCACCCGCACCTGCACCACCGCGCCCCCGACCCGCCACCGCTCGCCGATGACGGCTCCGGACAGGTCCAGGCCGCGCGTGCTGAAGTTCTCCCCGAACACGCCGGGACGCAGCGGGAAGTTGAGTTCCTCGCCCAGTTCGGACTGCCACCACTCGGCGTCCTCGCGGGCATAGGCGTACACCGCCTGATCCACTCCACCGTGATTGGCCACATCGAGGATCGAGTCCCCGGCCAGGCCGAGCCGCCGAACCGCCACCGGACCCTCGGCCGGACGCTTGTCGATGCCGGTGCGGGCCGGCTTGCCCTCACCGTGACCGGCCGGCCGGTGGGCGGGGTTGGCGATCACCTGGGCCAGGTTGACCGAGACGAGTTCACCGACGGGTAGGGCGTTCACACCGGCCAGGTTACCGGTCATGGCACACTGGTTATCGTTACAAAATTCAGCGTTCGATCGCCGGTGTGGCGCCGGCGGACCGGATCCCGGAGGCATCCCGATGGCGAGCACCGCACCTCAGCAGCGGCCCCAGTCGCAGCCGGCGCAGACGTGGGAAGAGACCTACCCCGAGCACCCGGTGAATGAACTGCTGTCGAACAAGGCCGGCTCGCAGAGCCCGTTCGGCGACGACGTGACCTTCCCGCTTCCGCTGGAGTCGCTGCACTACCACCATCCGGGCCCGGAGAATCGTCCGCACCTGCCGGGCGACCAGGGCCACTGACCGGCCGGGTGAACCGGCCTGGACCTCGACGCCGCCCCCGTTACACGGTCGACCGACCGTGCTCCGGCTCGCAGCCTGACCGAATGGCTGCGTAGCCGCTCCGACGCAGAACTGCTGGTGCTGCTACGGCACCGACCCGACCTCGCGCTACCGGCGCCGGTCGATCTGACCGCGCTGGCCAGCCGGATCGGCGTCCGCACCTCGCTCAATCGAGCCCTGGACGCCCTCGATGCGTTCACCCTGCGCACGCTGGAGGTGCTGGCCGGGCTGCCCGCTCCGGTCGACCTGGCCGAGCTGGCCGGCTGGTTCGACCAGCCGGGCCCGGTCGAGCGGGCGCTGGACCGGCTGCGCGAGCGGGGGCTGGTCTGGGGCGAGGACGCCGCCCTGCATCCGGTCGGCACCGTGCGCGAGGTGCTCGGGCCTTACCCGGCAGGCCTCGGCCGGGGACTGGCCGAGCTGTACGGCATGGTCAACGACATCGTGATGGCCGGGCTGCTGCGCCGCCTCGGCCTGCCGCCCGGAGTGCAGCCCGAGGCCGGGCTGCGGGCCGCCGAACATGTGCTGACCAATCTGGACCGGTTGATCGAACAGGCCAGCGAGCCCGAGCGCGCGATCCTTGACCGGCTGGCGGCCGGGCCCCCGGTCGGTACCGTCCGCGAGGCCGACTCCCCGGCATTCGGCCTGCTGGAACGCGGCCTGCTGGTCGCGGTCGATCCCCGGACCGTGGAGCTGCCCCGCGAAGTGGCGCTGGCGCTGCGCCCGACTCCGGCCGGTTCGATACCGGCTCAGCCTCCGGAGCTGCCGCTGACCGAGCGGGGCACGGCCGCCGTGGACGGCACCGCGACCACGGCCGTGCTGGAGACGGTCCGGCTGGCCGAGCTCTTGCTGCAATCCCTGTCCGACGAGCCGGCCAACCAGCTCCGCTCCGGCGGGGTCGGCGTGCGAGATCTGCGCCGGCTGGCCCGAGGCATCGATCAGCCGCAATCGCTGACCGCCCTGCTGCTCGAGGTGTGCGCGGCCGCCGGGCTGCTGGCCAGCCATTCCATCCATGAGTCGGCCTTCCTGCCCACCACCGAGTTCGACTCCTGGCTCGAGGCCGGCACCGCCACCCGCTGGGTCCGGCTGGCCGGCGCCTGGCTCGGCATGACCCGCCAGCCCAGCCTGGTCGGCCAGCGCGACGAGCGGGACAAAACCATCGCCGCGCTGTCGGCCGACGCCGAACGGCACAGCGCCCCGGCCCTGCGCCGGCAACTGCTCCGGCTGCTGGCCGACCTGCCGCCCGGCGAGACCCCGGGCAGCGACGCCGCGGTGCTGGCCCAGCTGGCCTGGCACGCTCCGCGCCGGGCGGCCGCCCATCGTCGCGCGGCCGAAGCGGCGCTGGCCGAGGCAGCCCAGCTCGGCCTGACCGGCTACCACACCATCGCCAGTTACACCCGGGCCCTGCTCGACAGCGCGGAGACCGGAGCGATCGCTGCCGAGGCCAACGCCGCCGACCTGCTGGCCGGAGCCTTGCCCGAACCGGTGTCGGAGTTCCTGGTGCAGCCGGACCTGACCGTGGTCGTGCCGGGACCGCCGACCCCGGAGCTGGCCCGCGAGCTGAGCCTGACCGCTCAGCTCGAATCCTCCGGTGGCGCCTCGGTCTATCGGGTCACGCCGGCCAGCCTGCGGCGCGCGCTCGACGTCGGCCGCACCGGCGACGACCTGCAACGCTTCTTCGCCACCACCTCCCGGACCCCGGTACCCCAAGCGCTGGAGTACCTGATCCGGGACGCGGCCACCCAGCACGGCCGGTTGCGCGTCGGGGCAGCCACCAGCTACCTGCGCTGCGATGACCCGGTGCTGCTGGATCGGGTGCTCACCGAGCCGGGGCTGGCCTCGCTCGGCCTGCAGCGAGTCGCGCCGACCGTGCTGCTGAGCTCCACCGGCCTGACGCCGGTGCTGGAACGGCTTCGGGAGTACGGCTTCGCCCCGGCGGCCGAAACCGCCGACGGTGCGGTCCTGACCCTGGCCGGGGAGCAGGCGCGGATCCCGGTCCGGCCGGCCAGCCGCAACTCCCGGGTCCGGGCCAGCACCGTGCCCGAGCGCCAGCTGGCCGACGTGGTGCAGCGGTTGCGGTCCGCGGACAAGCTGGCCAGCGCGCTCAACCACGCCACCGCCCGGGTCAGCCAGGACATCCCGGGTGTCACCTCGGCCACCATGCTCGAGCTGCTGCGCACGGCCGTGCGGGAAGAGCTGACGATCGCCATCGGTTACGTCGATGACACCGGAACCCCGTCCCAGCGCACCTTGACCCCGATCTCGGTCGCAGGCGGCATGCTGCGCGGCCACGACCCGTCCGACGGGCGGCTGCGCGGCTACCCGTTGCAGCGGATCACCACGGTCAGCCTGCTCGACGACTGAGCGCGGGCAGGTCTCGGCGTCCCGCCGACTCGTTAGACTTGGTGGTTCTGCTTGCCCGCGAAGGAGTTGCCGTGAGCGACGGCCCGCTGATCGTCCAGTCCGACAAGACACTGCTGCTCGAGGTCGACCACGAACTGGCCGGGGAGGCCCGTGCCGCCATCGCCCCGTTCGCTGAGCTGGAACGTTCGCCCGAGCACGTGCACACCTACCGGCTGACCCCGCTCGGGTTGTGGAACGCCCGGGCCGCCGGGCACGACGCCGAGCAGGTGGTCGACGCCCTGGTCCGCTACTCCCGCTACGCCGTACCGCACGCCCTGCTGGTGGACGTGGCCGACACCATGGACCGCTACGGCCGGTTGCAACTGGTCAAGCACCCGACGCACGGCCTGGTTCTGGTCTCGCTCGACCGCGCCGTGCTGGAGGAAGTGCTGCGGCAGAAGAAGATCGCGCCGATGCTCGGCCAGCGCATCGATGACGACACGGTGATCGTGCACCAGTCCGAACGCGGCCGGCTCAAGCAGGCTCTGCTCAAGGTCGGCTGGCCGGCCGAGGACCTGGCCGGCTACGTCGACGGCGAGGCGCACCCGATCGAACTGCACGCCGAGGGCTGGCAGCTGCGCGACTACCAGCAGCAGGCGGTCGAATCGTTCTGGGCCGGCGGCTCCGGCGTCGTGGTGCTGCCGTGCGGGGCCGGCAAGACTCTCGTCGGCGCGGCGGCCATGGCCCAGGCCGGGGCCACCACGCTGATCCTGGTCACCAACACCGTCTCCGGCCGGCAGTGGAAGCGGGAACTGATCGCCCGGACCTCGCTGACTGAGGACGAGATCGGCGAATACTCCGGTGAGAAAAAGGAGATCCGGCCGGTCACCATCGCCACCTACCAGATCATGACGACCCGCCGCAAAGGCGAGTACCGGCACCTGGAGCTGTTCGACTCCCGGGACTGGGGCCTGATCGTCTACGACGAGGTGCATCTGCTGCCGGCCCCGATCTTCCGGCTGACCGCGGACCTGCAGTCGCGGCGACGGCTCGGCCTGACCGCGACACTGGTCCGCGAGGACGGTCGCGAGGCCGACGTGTTCTCCCTGATCGGGCCGAAGCGTTACGACGCGCCGTGGAAGGACATCGAGAACCAGGGCTGGATCGCGCCGGCGGTGTGCTCGGAGGTCCGGGTCACGATGACCGACGCCGAGCGGATGACCTACGCCACCGCCGAGGCCGAGGACCGCTACCGGATCGCGGCCACCGCCCGGACGAAGCTGCCGGTGATCGAGACCATCGTGGCCCAGCATCCCGACGATCAGGTGCTGGTCATCGGCGCTTACCTCGACCAGCTCGATGAGATCGGGGAGCACCTGGACGCCCCGATCATCCAGGGCTCGACCCCGAACAAGGAGCGGGAGCGGTTGTTCGACTCGTTCCGCTCAGGCGAAACTCGGGTGCTCGTGGTCAGCAAGGTGGCCAACTTCTCGATCGACCTGCCCGAGGCGGCAGTGGCGATCCAGATCTCGGGCACGTTCGGGTCGCGGCAGGAAGAGGCCCAGCGGCTGGGCCGGGTGCTACGGCCCAAGCACGACGGGCGGCAGGCCCACTTCTACACCGTGGTCAGTCGCGACACCCTGGATGCGGAGTATGCCGCGCACCGGCAACGGTTCCTGGCCGAGCAGGGCTACGCCTACACGATCATCGACGCCGACGACCTGCTGCGGCCTTTGTAGGCCTGCTCCAGCATTGACATGTGACCACTTGGTCACCTATTTTTCGCTGGTGGCAACGGACGAGGAGTTGGCGCCGGTCTTTCGGGCCCTGGCCGACCCGACTCGCCGCCAGTTGCTGGATGAACTGTTCGCCGCCGACGGGCAGAGCCAGTCGGCCCTGGAAGCTCGGTTGCCGATCAGCCGCTTCGGGGTGGCCAAGCATCTGAAGGTGCTGGCCGACGCCGGGCTGGTAGTGATCCGGCGCCGGGGCCGGGAGAAGCTGCACTTCCTGAATCCGGTTCCGATCCGGCTGGTTCACGACCGCTGGGTCAGCAAGTACGCCGAGCCGGTGGTCGCCGGCCTCAGCGATCTCAAAACCACTCTGGAGCAGACCATGGAAAAGATCTATGAGATCTACATCCGCACCACGCCCGAGCGGCTGTGGCAGGCCATCACCGATCCCGCCATCCGTTCGAAGTACCAGTTCGGCATGCAACTCAGCTCCGACTTCACCCCGGGATCGCGTTTCGAGATGACCGGCGGCGCCGGTGACTTCCTCATCGGCGAAGGGGAGAACGTCGAGGTCGACCCACCCCGGCGGCTCGTGCAGACGATGCGCGCGCTCTGGGGCGAGGACGTCAAGGCCGAGGGGACGTCGCGAATCACCTGGGAAATAAAGCCGATTGCCGACAACTCCTGCCAGCTCACGGTCACCCACGACCAGCTGCGCGAAGGGGCCAACGATCAGCTCTACGGCGGCTGGCCGATGATCCTGTCCGGGCTCAAGACGTGGTTGGAGACCGGGGCCGAGCTGACCACGCCCGGGTCCCTGTTGTACGCCGACCGATAAGCAGGATCGCGCGCCTCAGCCCGGCCGGCCGGCCGACTGGACCGGACGGACATCCTCGGCCCGCCGCCCCCGTCGCGAGTGATCCATGATCGGCCGGATCAGCCGTTCCATCTGCATGGACGGGCCGATGCCGAGTTCGGCCAGCACGGTCCGGCGGAAGCGCAAGTAGTGGCTGACCGCGGCGTGGTAATTGCCGTTGGCCAGATGGATCCTGACCACCGCCCGTTGCGCGCTCTCGCGCAGCGGATCGAGCTCGGCCGCGGCGCCGGCGGCGGCCAGGGCGTCACTGACGTCGCCCCGGTCGAGCAGCAGCTCGGCCAGGCTTTCCAGCGCGCTGAGTTGCAGCTGTTGCAGTCGATCGCGCTCGTCCGAGACCCAGTCCTCATACCAGCCGGGCAATAGCTCGCCCTGGCTGAGCAGGCTCAGGCTGTCCGGCGGCAGCTGCGGATCCTCCTCGGCCTCGCCGCACTGCTGAGCCAGGCCGATGATGAGCCGGGCCCGCCCGGCCAGCCGGCGCACGTCCAAGCTCACTCCGGGCGCGAGCCCGAGCTGCCCTCCGTCCGGCCAGAGCAGCCCCGGGGCGGCCCGGTGCAGCCCGAAGACCGCTGAGCGCAGACTTCCCCCGGCCCTCGCCTGCGTGACCTCCGGCCACAGTCGGCCGGCCAGAAAGCAGCGACTGCGGGCCTGATTGCCCTGCAGGGCCAGCAACGCCACCACTCGCTGCTCCCGGGGCTTCAAGGGGATCGGGCGATCGCCCCGGCTGAGCCGGCAAGTGCCCAGCAGCGTCAGGTGGTAGTTACTGCCGGCCGGGGTCAGGCCCGGGTCTTTCCGGTGACCACCGAAGCGTTCTGGATTCACTGCCATCCCTCGTCCCCCGTGGATGCATCGGCCCCGAGGCAGGCTCGGGCCGGCGCAATCTGCCTTTGTCGTGCGGGTGGAACTCTTGGTCAGAGCCGCCGTTCGTCGCCGTTGATACCTGGGCCCGGCGGCAATCGGGTGTCGGCTGTCTGATCTGCCGGCATCTGCCCCGGAGTGCGAGGTCAGGCACGCGGCGGTAACGCCGGCGTGACGGGGGGCGCGGCCTACTTGTGCCACCGAATCCGAACGACCCACTGAAGGAGGTGAATCAAGATGCGTAAAGAGATCATCATGACCGAGCTCGAGGTCGAGAGTGTCGAGCTGCTGCCGAACCGGGAGACGTTGTTCTACAACACCTACAACTGGGCTGGCATCGCCGCCACCAACTCCTCGCTCGCGGTCAACGCCGCCACCCTGCTGTCGCAGGCCAACAGCGCGGCCGTGCAGACCATCGCGGTCAGCCAGTAATCCATCCAGGCTCGGGGTCGCAGGGGTCGGTTCGACCTCTGCGAACCCGAGGGAAAGGGGGCCGTCGTGCGCCCACAACGATCCGCTCTGGGTATCGAGGAACTCGATGCCCAGGCTCTGGAGCTGCTGCCGGTACGGGAAACCATGTGGTCGCTGGTCAACGTCCAGGTCATGCCGGTCATCGGCGTCAACCTGTCGATGGCGTTGAACGCGGCGAGCTACGGGACCAACGCCACGTCCTTGGCGGGGCAGCAACTCGTCGCACTGCACTGACGCCGTGTGGCGCCGGTGGACTCCGCCCCCGCGCGGAGTCCACCGGCCGATCGCCGTTTCAACGCCGGAAGCGAGACAGCAATGAGCATCGCACTCCAGGACGCGCCGAACCGGCGCTGGTGCCGGGCGGCCGGCCTGCGCGAGCTGGGCGGGGCCCAGGGCTCCGGCCTGCGAGAACCGCGCTACCTGCTGCGCCGCGCCGACGGTCAGGTGGTACAGGTGTCCGCCCTGATCCAGAGCGTGTTGCGAGAGATGTCGCCCGAACGGGACGAGGGCCAGGTCGCGGCCGCGGTCAGCGCGGTCGTCGGCCGGGAACTGACCGCGGACGGCTTGCAGCACCTGATCACGACCAAGCTGCAACCGCTGGCTCTGGTCGAACTCGAGGGCGCCGGCGATGCCCCCGCTCGCCCGGCGATGGCCGATCCGCTGCTGTCGCTGCGCTTTCGTGCGACCCTGCTGCCGCTCGGCGTGGTTCGCGTGTTGGCTCGACTGCTGGCTCCGCTGTTTCGCACCGGGGTGGTGCTGGCCGCCGTGCTGGCACTGGTCGCGGCCGATGTGCAGGCGTTCCGGCGCGGCAGCCTGTCCGGCGCCCTCGACCAGCTGTTCCTGACCCCGACCTCCCTGCTGGTCCTGCTCGGCCTGGTCACCCTGGGCGCGTTGATCCACGAGCTCGGGCACGCCGCGGCCTGCCAGTACGGCGGGGCGAGACCGGGCGTGATCGGGGTCGGCATCTACCTGGTCTTTCCGGCCTTCTACACCGACGTCACCGACTCCTACCGCCTCGATCGGATCGGTCGGATCCGTACCGATCTCGGCGGGCTTTACTTCCAGCTCTGGTGCCTGCTCGCCCTGGACGGGACGTTCCTGCTGACCGGCAACGGCTTGCTGTTGCTGACCGCGCTGCTGATGCACGTGGAGATGGCCCAGCAACTCATCCCCACCGTCCGTTTCGACGGGTACTTCATCCTGGCCGACCTGGCCGGCGTGCCCGACCTGTTCAACCGGGTCGGGCCGGTGCTGCTCAGCCGCTGGCCGGGGCGCCCGACCGATCCCCGGGTAGCCGAGTTGCGCCCGCTGGCCCGCCGGCTGGTCACGGCCTGGGTACTCGTGGTCGTGCCGACGCTGCTGGCCGCCTTCGGCTGGCTCGGCTACAGCCTGCCGTATCTCATCCGTCACACCACCACCTCGATACGCCAGCAGTCCGAGGCCCTGCAGGCGGCCTGGACCAGCCACGACTGGCCGGCGGTAATCCTGGCCGGGCTGTCGATCGGGTTGCTGGTGCTGCCGGCGCTGGGGCTGCTGGCGCTGTTCCAGCAGCTGCTCAAGGCGACGATCCGCCGGCTGGCGCGCTGGATCGGCTGGCCGCTTCCGGCCGATCGGCCGCGCCCCGGACCGGCCGAGCCGCTGAGCGTGGCCGAGCTGACCCGGCGGATCAGCGGTGACGACGAGGCGCGGCCGGGCCGGGCCGGAGGGCTGGACGACCCGGACCTGGCCCGCAGCGAGCGGCTCGTCCCGGCCGCTGGGTGGCGGCAGGGCGTGCTGCGGGCCAGCCGGGGCCGGCTCAACCCGGGCCCGAGTGCGGCCGAGCGCCGGGCGGCCGAGCTGCAGGCCCGAGTCACCGAGCCGATCGAGGGCACCCGGCGGGTGGTGGTGCTCAGCCGTAAGGGCGGTGTCGGCAAGACCACCATGACCCTGGCCCTGGGCAGCGCGTTCGCAGTCGAGCGCGGGGACCGGGTGATCGCCGTCGACGCCAACCCCGACGCCGGCAACCTGGCCTACCGGGTGGCCGGCGAGCCGACCCGGACGGTGACCGACCTGCTCGAGGATCTGCCGCTGATCACCAGCTATTCCGAGCTGCGCCGCTATACCGCTCAGTCCCGGGAGACCCGCCTGGAGGTGCTGGCCTCCGACGACGACCCCCGGATCAGCCAGGCGCTGACTCGGCAGGAATACCAGCGAGTGATCCAGGTGCTCGATCACTACTACAACCTGATCCTGCTCGACACCGGCACCGGGATCCTGGAGAGCGCCAACCAGGGGCTGCTGCAGGAGGCCGACCAGCTCGTGCTGGTGCTCCGACCAGCCGTGGACGGGGCCCGGGCGGCGGCGCTGACCCTGGACTGGCTGGTCGAGCACGGCTACGGCGAGCTGGCCACCCGGGCCGTGGTGGTCATCAACGGCGTGCGCTCGCGCTCCCGGGTATCGGTCGAGCGCGTTGCCGACCACTTCAGCCAGCGCTGTGCCCGGGTCATCGAGGTGCCGTGGGACCCGGCGCTGGAGGCCGGGGCCCACACCAGGATGGCCGCGCTGGCGCCCCAGACCCGGCACGCGCTGGTGGAGCTTGCCGCCGCCGTAGCCGACCACTTCGCCGGCCCGGACAGTCCCCGGCGCCGGCCGGCTCACACCACCCGCTGACACCGAGGAGAACCGATGAACCGCAAACCGCTGCTCGCCCTGCTGTGCGCGCTGCTCGTCACCGTCGCCGGTGCCGTCTGGGCCACTGGCGCCGCCGCGGATTGGGCCCCGCCCAATTACCAGAACGTTGCCACCGCCATACCCGGGGCGAGCGGGGACCGGGTCAGCGACCTGGCTTCGAAAGTGCGCCGGGTCTCAGGCGACATGGTGACCGGCAGCGCAGTGGCCACCACGTCGGTCACTTGCGATTCCTGCTCCGGCGATGCGGTCACGATGCAGGTGCTCTACGCCCGCAACGTGGAAACGGTGCACGTGAACAATGTCGCCGCGGCCTGGTCGGCCTGCACCGGCTGCCAGGGGTCGGCCCTGTCGCTGCAGGTGATCATCGCCCGCAGCGCCAAGCAGCTGCTGGTCAACAACCGCTCGCTGGCCCTCAACACCGCGTGCCTGGACTGTCATACGGTCGCCGCGGCCGTCCAGATCGTGCTGATCTCACCGCACCGGAACCGGCTTTCGGCCGAGGTCGTCGATTCCCTGGTGGCACTGCGGGAGCAGCTGCACCAGCAGCTGCTGGCCGAGCTGGCCGCACCCCCGACCGCACCGGCGGCGGCCGCCCGGATGGCCGCTCCCCGCGCCGCCGCGCCGCCGGCCGTGCGCCCCGGCATCGCGGCGCCGTCGACAGCGGCCAGCCCGGTCGATGCCACCGTGCTGGCGATCCAGCAGCAGCTGGCCGCCGACCTGCAGGCCAGCGCGAGCAGCCACGACATCCAGCTCACCCACGGCTGACGCCCCATTGTGGAGAGTTTGCTCGTCACCGGCGAGCGAACTCTCCACAATCGCCACCGGGGTTGGCCGTTCGGGCGCGAGCAGCCCGCTTGTAGAGATGGTCGCGCTCGGCGACCGACGTGGCCTGCCGGGCCGCCCGGGCGTAGTGCTCGGCCGCGGCCTCCAGGTTGCCGGCGTGCTCGTGCAGGTACCCCCGAACCGCGTCCAGCCGGTGGTTGCCCGCCAGCCGGGCCTGCCACTCGGCCAGCGCGGCCAGACCGGCCACCGGGCCCACGACGTGCCCGAGGGCAACCGCCCGGTTCAGCGCCACCGCCGGGTTACCGGTCAGGATCAGCAGGTCGTCGTACCAGGCCAGGATCTGTGGCCAGTCGGTCTCCTCGGCCGACTGGGCATCGTCGTGCAGGGCCGCGATCGCCGCCTGCATCTGGTACTCCCCGATCTGGCCCTGGCTCAGCGCAGCCTGCAACAGCCGGACGCCCTCGGCGATCTCGCTCGTGTCCCAGACCCGGCGATCCTGCTCGTCCAACGGGATCAGGCAACCATTTCCGTCGGTCCGGGCTGCGCGGCGCGCGTGGTGCAACAACATCAGGGCCAGCAGGCCGGCGACCTCGGGCTCGGCCGATTCCCGGGCCAGCACCCGGGTCAGCCGGATCGCCTCTGCCGCCAGGTCGACGGCACCGGTGTAGCCCTCGTTGAAGATCAGGTACAGCACCCGGAGCAC
>Ga0187809_10000401_pt1 | contig 23840 bp, 25 predicted proteins | sample NC_wetland_sal_i_8_FD_132415 | JGI IMG/M metagenome (GOLD analysis project Ga0187809, IMG submission 132415) | Wetland sediment microbial communities from Neuse River Estuary, North Carolina, USA - ASW_4 | ecosystem: Environmental > Aquatic > Freshwater > Wetlands > Sediment | place: USA: North...
CGCTACCCCAGGGAGAACGGACATGACGCGCGAAGAACTACGCCTGCAGGGCCGAACCACCGTCGCAACCTTGTTCGGCGAAACCCCCGATATTCCGCGGGGCTTCGGCCACCTGCTCACCGAGGCGGTCTATGGCGGGTTGTGGAACCGCCCCGGCCTGGCGCAGCACGATCGCCTGCTGTGCAGCATCGCCGCCCTCGCCGTGTTCCCCCGGCTGCGCCAGTTGCGCCGGTTGCTCGCGGCCGCGCTGGACCACGAGCTGTCCGCCGAGGCGCTGCGAGAGATCCTGGTGCAGGCCGGGCTGTATGCCGGCTTCTCCGCCGCGGAAGAATCGCTGGCGTTGCTCGCGGACGTACTGGCCGAACGCGGCGTGCCGTTTCCGCCCGATCCGCCGGAGGACGCATCGCTGGAGGAACTGACCACAAGCGGCCGAACGCTGATGCAGGCACTGCATGGCGAGCGCGCGCAGCAGGGCTACGCCGCGCCGGACAACCCGGTTACCGGTGCGCTGTATCCCACTGCCATCCAATACGGCTATGGCGAAATCTGGTCACGCCCGGGCCTGGACCGGCGCTCCCGTGCATTGGTGGCGATCGCCGGCTTCACCGCGCTGCGATTGCCGGAGCAGGCAGCGAAATTCGCGCAGTCCGCACTGAATGTCGGAGTGGCACGCACCGAGGTGATCGAGGCGGTGATCCAGACAGCGCCGTACAGCGGATTTCCGCCGGCGCTGAACGTGCTGGCGGCACTCAGCCAGACGCTTCGCTGAACGCACCGCACAGGGGGAAAACACATGCGACAAATGGTGATGGTGGGGTTCCTGCAGGCGCAGAACTGCACGAACCTGGTCAGCTCCTGGCGGCATCCGGACTCGCGCGACGACACCATGTCGGCCGAATACTACCGCACCATCGGCCGCGTGCTGGAAGCCGGCAAGTTCCACCTGGGCTTCTTCGACGATCGCCTGGCGATGCCCGACCGCTACGGCAACGACCACCGGCACACCGTGGAACACGGCATCCGCTGCGTGAAGATGGACCCGGTGACCGTGCTCACCGTGATGGGCACCGCCACCGAACGGCTCGGCCTCGGTGCAACCTGCTCGACCACATATTTCGAGCCGTTCCATGTCGCCCGCGTGTTCGCCACGCTCGACCTGATGAGCGGCGGCCGGGCAGCATGGAACGTGGTGACGTCGATGAATGACGGCGAGGCGCTGAACATGGGCCTCGACGAGCACATGGAACACGACGCCCGCTACGACCGCGCCGACGAGTTCATGGACGTGGTGCTCGGGCACTGGAATTCCTGGGACGACGACGCGCTGGTGCTGGACAAGCAGTCCGGCCTGTTTGCCCATCCGGAGAAAGTCCGCAGGCTGGATCACGCCGGAAAATGGTTCCGCTCGCGCGGCCCGTTCACCGTGCCGCGCTCACCGCAGGGCCAGCCGGTGGTCATCCAGGCCGGCCAAAGCGGTCGCGGACGCGCGTTCTCCGCACGCTGGGGCGAGGTGATCTTCGTGTCCACCCACACCAGCATGGAGCACGGCAAGCAGCTCTACCGCGAGATGAAGGAAGACATCGCGCGGCACGGCCGCGATCCGGACAAGGTGGCAATCACGCCGTCGGCCTACGTGGTGTCAGCGGCGACCAAGGCGGAAGCCGAGGACAAGATGGCGCTGATCGACAAGCTGGCCACCGACGAGGACGCGCTGTCGCTGCTGTCGGAAGCGATGAACTTCGATTTTGCCAGCAAGGGACTGGATGAACCTTTCACCGACGAGGAGCTGGACAGCATCTCCGGCACGCAGTCGATGCGTGACCGGGTGCTGCGCGCGAGCGGGCTGCGCAATCCGACGCCGCGCGACTTCGTGAAATTCAGCCATCGCGCCCGGCCGAACAAGCCGTTTGTCGGCGGGCCGAAGGAAGTGGCGGACGGGCTGGAGGCGTGGTTCACCGAACCGGTGGCCGATGGTTTCGTGCTGGCTGCGACACATGTGCCGGGCACCTACGCGGATTTCGTGCAGCACGTGGTGCCGGAACTGCAGCGTCGCGGGCTGTATCACAAGGACTACGCCGGGCCGACGCTGCGCGAGAACCTCGGCCTGCCCATTCCGCGCGCTCGGCATTGATGGAGGCGGGCCATCGGGCCAATGGCGGTCCCACAACCGATTGGAGACGACGTCATGCAGCATAACGGCGGCTGCCATTGCGGCAATCTGCGTGTGCAACTTCGGCTGACAAATCCACCGGCGGAGAATCGGATCCGCTCCTGTGCCTGCTCGTTCTGCCGAGCGCATGGGACACGGACCGTGTCGGATCCGCAGGGGCTGTTCGAGGTATGGGCCGAGGACTGGGCGCAGGTCGAACCTTACCGGTTCGGATCGCGCACCGCGGATTATCTCGTCTGCCGGCGGTGCGGGGTTTACGTCGGCGCCGTCTGCGACACGGCAGCGGGACTGCGCGCGGTGACCAACACCAACGCGCTGGAGGATCGCGGCGCGTTCACCCAGGAGCCGTCCCGCCCGGACCACGAGGGGGAAGCGACGGAGGCACGGCTGGCGCGGCGGGCGGCGAACTGGACACCCACTGTGGTGCACCGATAAGGCCGGAGAAGGGAACGCTTCCCCTCGCCAGAGGAAGGCTCCTTCGGGCAAGCCCGAGGAATTCACGAACGAGCCAGGGGAAGCCAGCGCTGTCCCGGGGGACTTACGGACGCGCCTCCCATCCCTGGTCCGCTTCGGCCCAGGCCCGCAAGTGGAGGGGAGGAATCTACGGGCCGCTTGTTCAGTTCACGCCACGCCTTCGCCCAGCCGCGCCACCTCGGCAATCAGCGAGCACAGTTCATCCACGACCTGGGCCACCGCGACCTCGTCCTCGCCTTCCGCCATGACACGGATCAGCGGTTCGGTGCCGCTTTCGCGGATCAGCAGCCGGCCGGCGCCGTTCAGCGTGGCCTCCGCCGCAGTGATGCCGCGCCGCACCCGATCATCCTGCAGCGGTGAGAATCCGTTGAACCGAACGTTCTTCAAACGCTGCGGCAGCGGGGTAAAAATCCGGCAGACCTCGCTTGCCGGCCGCCCCTGCTGGACGATCACCGCCAGCACCTGCAGCGCCCCCAGCAGTCCGTCGCCGGTGGTGGCGAAATCCGACAGGATCACGTGGCCGGACTGCTCGCCGCCGACATTCATGCCGGTCTCGCGCATCAACTCCGCGACGTAGCGGTCGCCGACCCGCGTGCGATGCAGACGCAGGCCCTGCCCTGCCAGATGACGCTCCAGCCCCAGGTTCGACATCACCGTGGCGACGATCCCGTCGCCCCGAAGCGTTCCGTTGTCCCGCCAGGAACTGGCGATCAGCGCCAGGATCTGATCGCCGTCGATCAGCTCGCCGTGCTCGTCGGACAGCAGAACGCGGTCGGCGTCGCCATCCAGCGCGATGCCCAGATCGGCGCCGTGTTCGACCACCTGGGCGCAGAAATAGTCCGGATAGGTGGAGCCGCAGCCTTTGTTGATGTTGAACCCATCCGGGGAGACGCCCAGCGGCACCACGGTGGCGCCGAGTTCCCACAACACCGTGGGAGCCACGCGGTAGGCGGCGCCGTTGGCGCAATCCACCACGATTTTCAGGTCGTCGAGCCGCAATCCGCGGGGGAAGCTGGCTTTGGCGGCCTCGATGTAGCGCCCGGCCGCGTCCTCCAGCCGGATGGCCCGGCCAAGCGCGGCCGGCGCTGCCAGCCGGTCCGCCAGGCGGCTGTCCATCACCCGTTCGATCTCGATTTCGACTTCGTCCGACAGCTTGGTGCCGTCCGGACCGAACAGCTTGATCCCGTTGTCCTCATAAGCGTTGTGCGAGGCGGAGATCATCACTCCCAGATCGGCCCGCAGGCTACGCGTCAGCATGGCGATTGCTGGCGTAGGCAGCGGCCCCAGCAGTGTGACGTCCATACCGGCGCCGATGAAGCCGGCGGTGAGAGCCGGTTCCAGCATGTAGCCGGATAGTCGGGTGTCCTTGCCGATCACGACCCGGTGCCGGTGGTCGCCACGGGTGAACAGCAGCCCGGCCGCCTGGCCGAGGCGCAAGGCCATGCCGGCTGTCATCGGATCGCTGTTGGCCGTCCCGCGAATACCGTCGGTGCCGAACAGACGCCTGGCTTTACTCAAATTTCCATCTCCGTCAGGCTGGCCGGTTAGTGCAATGTCGGTTTAGCCCCGGTCCGGCTATGCGGGAAGCAAAACCTGGGTTCAACCGGCAAGAGCCTGCCATACCCGAACTGCCTGGATGGTTTCAGTGACGTCGTGCACACGTAGGATGTCGGCTCCACGATCCAGCGCGAACAGCCCGGCAGCCAGCGAGCCCGGAAGGCGGCGGCGCGGGTCCGGCTCCCCACCGGTCCGGCCCAGGAAGGACTTGCGCGAGACGCCCACCAGAATTGGGCAGTTCAGGGCGCGCAGCTCCGGCAGCCGGCGCAGCAGTTCCAGCGAATGCGGAGCGAGCTTCGCGAAGCCGATACCGGGATCGATGGCGATGGCGCCGCGGCGGATGCCGGCTTGCTCCGCCGCGGCGATCCGGCCGGTGAGTTCGGCGATGACCTCGGCCACGACATCGGCGTAGCGGGCCTGGGCATTCATCGTGTCGGGCGTGCCGCGCATGTGCATCAACACGACCGGGCAGCCTTGACGGGCCACCACGCCCGCGGCGGCGGGATCGTGCGCCAGGGCCGAGACGTCGTTGATGATCGCCGCACCTGCCTGCAGCGCCGCCTGCATGGTGGCGGCGTTACGCGTGTCGATCGATACAAGCGCGCCGGCGGCGGCCAGGGCGCGGATCACCGGGACGACGCGGGCCTGCTCCAGTTCGGGTGGAACGGGAGCAGAGCCGGGGCGGGTGCTTTCGCCACCGACATCGATGATATCGGCGCCGGCCGCGACCATGGCGAGGCCAGCGTCGATGGCAGCCCGTAGATCCGGGTAAGCGCCGCCGTCGCTGAAACTGTCGGGGGTAACATTCAAAATGCCCATGACGCGGGGGCGGTCCAGTGCCAGACCGGCCCAGGTCATCGCCATCGTGACCCCGCGGGCCGTCGACAGGCATTAGGCAGGCTTGTCGTCACCGCATCTGTCCGGCCGGCAGCGGCATCTGCCGGAGGTCGATAATCGTCACTCCGCCGCGTACGAAAGGGCAGCGCCGGTGAGCGGCCAAGCCGCGCACCGGCGCTGAACCAACCAACCGCCCTGACCGCCGCCTTACCCCGGCTGCGGCTGCGGCGCCGGTCCGCCGCTCGGCCCCTGGGAGGCCGGGCGCCCGGCCGTCGGAACCGAAGATCGACGATTATCCGGCGCCGGCTCGTCCACCACCTTGCGGATCACCGGCTCACCGCGCAGCACGGTGCGGATTTCGTCACCACTCAGCGTTTCGTGCTCCAGCAGGCCGCGCGCCAGACGGTGCAGTTCCTCGATGTTCTCGGTCAGGATGCGCCGAGCCTTACCATAGGCGCTGCTGATCATATCCTTGATCTCGGCGTCGATCTCCTGCGCCGTCGCCTCGGACACGTTCTTGTTCTGCGTCACCGAGTGGCCCAGGAACACCTCCTGGCTGTTGTCACCATAGGCGATCATGCCGAGTTTGTCGGACATGCCCCACTCGGTGATCATCCGGCGCGCCTGGTCGGTGGCCATCTTGATATCGCCGGCGGCGCCATTGGAGACCTTGTCCGGTCCGAAGATGATCTCCTCCGCCGCCCGGCCACCCATGGCCATGGTCAGCTCGGAGAGCAGCTTGGACTTGCTCTTGGAGTAGCGGTCGCCCTCCGGCAGGCTCATCACCAGGCCCAGAGCTCGGCCGCGCGGGATGATGGTGGCCTTGTGCACGGGGTCGCATTCCGGCTCGTGCATGGCGCACAGCGCGTGACCCGATTCGTGATAGGCGGTCATCCGCTTCTCGGCTTCGGACATGACCATGGAGCGGCGCTCGCTGCCCATCATCACCTTGTCCTTGGCCGCCTCGAACTCGGCCATCGCCACCACGCGCTTGCCCATGCGGGCCGCCAGCAGCGCGGCTTCGTTCACCAGGTTGGCCAAGTCGGCGCCGGAGAATCCGGGCGTGCCGCGGGCGATCACCTTCGGATCGACGTCGGACGCCAGCGGCACTTTCCGCATGTGCACCCGGAGGATCTTCTCGCGACCGTTCACGTCCGGATTGGGCACCACGACCTGGCGGTCGAAGCGGCCGGGCCGCAGCAGCGCCGGGTCCAGCACGTCCGGCCGGTTGGTGGCGGCGATCAAAATCACGCCTTCGTTCGACTCGAAGCCGTCCATTTCCACGAGCATCTGGTTCAGCGTCTGCTCGCGTTCGTCGTTGCCGCCGCCCAACCCGGCGCCACGGTGACGGCCCACCGCATCGATTTCGTCGATGAAAATGATGCAGGGGGCGTTCTTCTTGCCCTGCTCGAACATGTCGCGGACCCGCGACGCGCCGACACCGACAAACATTTCGACGAAGTCGGACCCCGAGATGGTGAAGAAGGGCACGTTCGCCTCACCCGCGATGGCGCGCGCCAGCAGCGTCTTGCCGGTGCCGGGCGGGCCGACCAGCAGACAGCCCTTCGGAATTTTGCCGCCGAGGCGCTGGAACTTCTGCGGGTCCTTGAGGAACTCGACGATTTCCTGCAGCTCGCCCTTGGCCTCGTCGATGCCGGCCACGTCCTCGAAGGTGACGCGGCCCTGCTTTTCCGTCAGCAGGCGCGCCCGCGATTTGCCGAAGCCCATCGCCCGACCGCCGCCTGCCTGCATCTGGCGCATGAAGAACACCCAGACGCCGATCAGCAGCAGCATCGGGAACCAGGACAGTAGATAGTGCAGCAACGGATTCACGTCGCTGTCCTCCGGCTTCGCGATCACGCGCACGCCCTTGTCGGTGAGGCGCTTGACCAGCGAGGGGTCCTCCGGCGTGTAGGTCTGGAAGGTGCGGCCGTCGGTCAGCTGGCCGGAAACGGTGTGACCCTGGATCACCACGTCACGGACGTGATCCGAGTTCACGTCGGAAATGAAATCGGAGTAGGCCACTTGCGTGGCGCTGGTGTGGTTGGCACCAGGCTGGAACAGGTTGAACAGCACCACGAGCAACAGGGCGATGATCACCCATAGCGCGAGGTTCCGGCCGAAATTGCTCATCTATTTGCGCTCGTCCAAGACCCAGATCGTTTGGCACCGGGTCCGCATGAAACCATGAACCGCAGGCGCTCTACAGCAACTAAATAGGGAGGCGTACGTCTTCCCGCATCCCCGGCATGTGATTCGCCGTTTCACGCCGGCAAGAAGGCAGCCCCTGCCGCCGGGCGACGTGGGCTGAACGCGACGGTCAGGTGGGCACAGGCCTGCTTATCAGGATAAGCCAGATGCGGCACCGCCACCAGCAAATTGCGATAGCGCAGGGCCGGCAGGCTTTGCAGCACGGCAGCGGGCAGCGGCGACAGGCGCCGCAGCCGAACTGCATCCGCGCCAAGCGCACCAAGCGTGGCATCATCCGGTGCCAAGGCGGTTGCGGAAAGCCGGAAGCGGCCGTCCCAGGCAATGCCGGGCGCTGCCGCTACAGGGGGGGCCATCGCGGCGGCTTCGCGCACCAGCAGCCAGCCCGTGCCCAGGCGGCCGGCAGGCATGAACCGCACGCCTGCCAGCGTTGCGGGGCGTGGCGCCGCAGCCAGTGCAGCAACGGGGACTGAGGGCGGCGGATAGGCCGCGCCGGACACGGCCTGCATCAGGGCGGCAAGCGCCGCGGGTTCGATCGGGCCGGGTGACAGGATCGCAAAGCCGAAGGGCGACAGCGTGGCGCGGCCTGCCAGCGCCGCGGCGACGCGGGTTTCGCGTTCGGCACGGGCCAGGCCGGCGGCATGCGCGGCCCGGATCAGTGCCGCTGTGTGCGGCGCGGTGCCGGCGGGGTCGCCGAGGCCGGCGCGCAGCCGTGGCCGCAATGCGTGAAGGTCCTGGTTGGAGGGGTCCTCCACCCAGGCCACGCCCGCGGCAACCAGGAAGTCGCGGAGCAGCCCCGGTGGCAGCGCAAGCAGCGGGCGCAGCAGGCGCACATCATGCTGTTCGGACAGGGCCGGCATGGCGGCAAGTCCGCTGGCGCCGCTGCCGCCTTGGCGGCGGATCAGCACCGTCTCTGCCTGGTCTGCGGCATGGTGGCCAAGCAGCAGATGCAGCAGGCCGTCCGTTCGGCAGGCGTCGCACAGGGCTGCATAGCGGGCGATGCGGGCGCGCTCCGCCATCGCAGGTCCGCGGTGCAGGCTGGTCAGGCCCAGCAGGCGGGCCGGAATGCGCTGCGCATGCAGCCGCCGCACCGTCAGGGCTGCTTCGGCAGCCGACTCGGTGCGCAGGCCATGGTCCACCACCAAGGCGAGCACCGAGCCGCCACGATCCTGCGCCCAGTCGCGTGCCAGCAGCGCCAGCGCCAGGCTGTCGGCACCGCCGGATACCGCCGCCGCGAGGCGCGGCGCTGGCTCGAACGGGCCCAGTCGGGACATCGCGGCCGAGAAGCCCGCGCGCAGGACGTCATGGCCCGAGCGCCCCAAGGCCGGGGCCCGAGTCCGGGCTCCGCTACTTGCAGCCGGCACGCTTGTGCAGGGTGGCGGCGGTTTCGCGGATTTCGGCCGGTTCGTGCGGGAACTCCGCATGCAGCTTGGTCAGCGTGTCGCAGGCCGCCTTCCTCTCGTTGATCGCTGTGAGGGACGCAGCCAAGCCAACCAGCGCCTGCTGAGCGTGGCTGCCCTTGCGCGACCGGTTGTAGGCGTCGTCATAGGCGATCGCAGCCTGCGGATACTGGCGCTGGCCTTGCAGCGCCTCCCCGAGCAGGTATTGCGCGTCATAGGCCCGGGGCGAGGTGCGGAACTTGCTCAGCACCTCGCGGGCGGCGACTTCCGCTGCCCGGTAATCATGTCGGGCCAGTGCGGTGTTTCCCTCTCTTATCGCCGCTTCGGCGGTACGTGGCGGGGAAGGTTGCGTCGGCGGCGTGCTGGCGGGTGCATGGGTGGCGCCCAGTGGCGCGGGCGGCGGACTGATCGCGGCCGGGCCCGCGTTCGTGGACGCGGTACCCCCCGTCGCTGTCGTGGCCGCCCCCTGCCCGGCCGCCGCGCCAGGGTTCTGCATCTGAAACGCCAGATCGTCGATGCGTTTGCTCAGGATCGCGGTCTGCTGCTGGAGCTGGTTCTGCGCCTCCTGCACCTGGCCGCGCAGCTGACGGACCTGTTCCGACAGATCATCCACCCGCTGCAGCAATTGGGGCACCAGATCGTTACCGCCGGATTGCGCCGCGCCGCCGCCCAGATAAGTTGGAGCACCGCCGCCCTGCTGTGCGATCTGCTGCTGCAGCCGCTGGACCTCCTGCTGCAGCTGATAGATGTCATTGCGCAGTGCGATGCCTTCGCGGCTTTCCAGTTGCGCGCTGGCCGGACCGGCCGCCAGCAGGAACAGCGGTGCGGCGATCAGCGCGGTTCGCACCAGTGTGGGGAGCGTCGGAAGGCGCATGCGCATCTCCTCGAAAGATCACCGGAGCAATGACGCAGGACGCGGGCCGGCTCAAGTCTGGACCGGCGCCGCGCTTGGCAACCTGCGCCGCCGCAGAAACGAAAACGGCGGTCCGAGGACCGCCGGTTCCGTCAGCGTGAGGCACGGGCAGCCGGTTCAGTGGACCGAAGTGATGGCATTGCGGTTCTGCGCCCAGGCCTGCTCGTTGTGTCCCGTGGCGACCGGGCGCTCCTTGCCGTAGCTGATCGTGCTGACACGGCTGGCGGGAACGCCCTTGGCCTCGAGATACTGGGCAGCGGAGTTGGCGCGGCGCTGGCCGAGCGCGAGGTTGTATTCCTCGGTGCCGCGCTCATCGCAGTTGCCGGCGACCTGCACGTTCACCTGCGGGTATTTCTGCAACCAGGCGGCCTGCCGGTCGAGCGTGGCGCGGGCCTCCGGCTGCAGATTCGACTTGTTGAAGGCGAAGAACACGCGGTCGCCAACGTTGGCGACCAGGTCTTCCTCGCTGCCCGGGGCCGGGCCGGCCGCGGTCGCCTGCGCGCCAGTGCCGGTGGACGCAGCCTTTTCCTGGTTGGCACAGGCCGCCAGCAGGGCGACAGCAACCAGAGCGCCGACAGTATGGAGTTTCATTGGGTTCTCGTCCCTTAGGAAGGGGTACAGGCGTGGGTAGGTACGGAGACAGGCGTGCGCAACGGTAATCCGTTCCGCGCGTGCGGGCGATTAGCCTGACGCAGGTAAGCCGGTCAAGTTTGCGAGACCTGGGTACCACAGATCGCACCTCAACTGTTGCATCGGAACGACAGTGGGGCTCCGCGCAGGCTTGCAGGTCCCCGACGAAAGCCGCGAACCCAACAAAACCGGCCCGAACTGCCGAATGGCCGGCTACCTCTGCCGGTTCTGTGCGCCGAGATGCGTCCGCATGGCGCTCGATGCTCACAAATTCACGAGTAAAGTTGACGTAATTTTACCGCCGGCACGAATGCTCCCTGTCCTGGCGGTCCGTCCTGGGCCGGGCTGCACATCCATCAATCCTGCACCATCGCTGCGATGCTGCGGCTCGGCACTGCGCCGGGGGAGCGTCAGGCGGTTGCGCCGGCGGTGCCGACGCGATGGCTGGGCTGGCGGTGTCGGCCGGCGACCGGGTAGTGACCGGCTACAGACCCGCCGCCGCGACCAGCTTCCGCAGATCCGCCTCCGGGCGGGCGCCGTAATGGCCGATTACCTCCGCCGCGGCGATGCTGCCCATGTGGCCACAGACCGGCAACGGGCGGCCAGCTGTCAAACCCGCCAGGAACCCCGCGGCGTAGGCGTCGCCGGCGCCAGTGGTGTCCACTACCCGGGCTGGTTCGGCGGCGATTTCAACCGTCTCGGTGCCGCGCAGCAGCAGGCTGCCCGCCTCCGACCGGGTCAGCGCCGCCAGCGCAACGTCGCGCCGCGCCGCCTCGGCTGCCGCCTCGAACGTGTTCTCCTCATACAGAGAGGTAATCTCGGTTTCGTTGGCGAACAGGATGTCCACATGGCCTGCCACCAGATCGCGAAACGCGGCGCGGTGACGATCGACGCAGAATGCATCAGACAGCGACAGTGCCACCTGACGGCCGGCTGCATGCGCCGCCGCCGCGGCCTTGCGGAATGCCGCCTGCGCGGCCGGCGGGTCGAACAGGTAGCCCTCCAGGTAGGTCACCTTCGCCTGCGCCACCAGGGCCTCGTCCACGTCGGACTCGTCCAGCGCGATGCAGGCACCCAGGAAGGTGTTCATCGTGCGCTGGCCATCCGGCGTGACCAGGATGAGGCAGCGCGCGGTCGGCGCCCCGCCGGTCAGCGGCGTGGAGGGAAAGTGCACGCCGATTGCCCGCATGTCGTGGCGGAACACGCCGCCCAGCTGGTCGTCGGCCACCTTGCCGAAATACGCCACGCGGGCGCCCAGCGCCGCTGCCACCGCGCAGGTGTTGCCGGCTGATCCGCCGCTGCTTTCCTCGCCGGGCGGCATGGCAGCGTAGATCGCCTCCGCCGTCGCCGCATCCACCAGGATCATCGCGCCCTTGTGCATGTCGTGGCGCGACAGGAAGGTCTCGTCCGCCCGCGCCACGACATCGACGATGGCATTGCCAATACCCAGAACGTCAAACTTCGTCTCAGCCACAGATCAGCGTCCCTTGCCCGGATGGGCGCGGATCGCGGCCTCGCTGGCCGCGGCGCCCCAGCCGGGGCCGGTAGGCAGGATCAGCCCGCGGTTGTCAATCGCCCGCGGGTCGACCAACGGCTCGTCTGGCCGGGCGCGGCTGTCGATGCCAAGCTTCCTTCCCCGGAAGCTGGCCCGCCGTCCAGAACGCGGCGGCCATGCTGCAAATGCCGATTGCGGCTTTCCCGCCGTTTCGGTATGGCCCGCGGCATGGAAGCCCTGCTGCTTCGGCTGGCCACCCAGCTGCCGGCCCCTGCCCGAGACCTCGCCACCGAAGCACGCCTGCGCCTGGTGGCTCAGTTCACCCGGTTCGGCACCGTTGGCACCTTCGGGTTCGTCGTGGACACCCTGGTTGTGTACGCCCTGCGCGGTGCCATCGGCCTGTACTGGGCTGGCTTGGCCTCCTACCTGGTCGCGGCCACCTTCACCTGGGGCTGCAACCGGATATGGACCTTCCGCGGCATCGGCACCGGCCCGGCGCACCGGCAATGGGCCCGCTTCCTGGGCGCCAACACACTGGGCTTCTCGCTCAATCGCGGCACCTACATGCTGCTGGTTGCCTTTGTGGCGGTCTGCGCGCGCCAGCCGGTCCTGGCCACCGCGGCTGGCGCGATCGCCGGCATGTTCGTCAACTTCACCATGTCCCGCGTGGTGGTCTTCCGCTGATCGCTGGGCGGGCGGTATCCGCGCTGATTGCCTGCGGCTGATTATTTGACGAAAGCCGCTCCGCGTTAACCGGATGGTGAGGCTTTCGCGTCAGACCTTGGCAGACAGATCCCGCCACGGCGGGACCGCAGCCAGGGTAGGCCGCGATCATGCTCCAAGCTCGCCAATCACCGATCGATTTCGCTCCCGGCGAACTCATGCTGCCCGGGCTCTCGCAGGCGGTCAGCTTTCGCTACTGGCCGGCCGCGCCCAGCCGCATCGACGGCTGGGCCGCCCTGGTGAAGCGCGGGCTGGATCTTACGATCGCCCTGCTGGGGCTGGTGATTTTGTCGGTTCCCATGCTGCTGGCCGCCGTCGCGATCAAGCTGGACAGTCCGGGCCCGGCCCTGTTCCGCCAGCACCGCATCGGCCTCGACAACCGCGGTTTCGAGCTGTGGAAGCTGCGGACGATGTATTGCCAGGCATCGGATTACCGCTCGCTGCGCCAGGCGACGCGTAACGATCCGCGCGTGACCCGGGTCGGCGCCTGGCTGCGCCGGTTCTCGCTGGATGAGGTGCCGCAGCTGATCCAGGTGCTACGCGGCGAAATGTCGCTGGTCGGCCCGCGTCCGCACGCTCCCGGCACCTGCGCTGCCGGCGTCCCCTTCGAACAGCTCAGCGACCGCTACGTCCTGCGCCACCAGGTGCTGCCAGGCATTACCGGGCTGGCGCAGGTGCGCGGCTGGCGCGGCGAAACGGATACGCCCGACAAGCTGTTGCGCCGGCTGGACAGCGACCTGGAATACATCGCCACCTGGTCACTGCGCCTCGATCTGCTGCTGTTGCTGCGTACGGTCGGCTGCGTGCTGTCCATGCGCAATGCCTGGTGAGGAGGCGCTGCCTTGGACACCGTGCTCGACCGGCTTGCCGACGCCGCCACCCTGCCGAGGGACAAACCCGGCTGGGCCATCCAACCCGCCCCGCTGCCGGGTCCGCTGCGTACCGTCCCAGCCGGCCCCAAGGTCGCCGTCCTGATCCCGTGCTTCAATGAGGAGTTCACGGTCGGCAAGGTGGTTGCCGACTTCCGCACCAGCCTGCCGCACGCGACGATCTACGTGTACGACAACAACTCGCGCGACCGGACTGCGCTCGAGGCCCGCGCCGCCGGTGCCGAACTGCGGCAGGAGGAGCTGCCGGGCAAAGGCAACGTGGTGCGGCGCATGTTCGCCGACATCGAGGCCGATTTCTACATCCTGGTGGACGGCGACGATACCTACGACGCGGCTTCTGCACCCCGCATGCTGCGGCTGCTGGAATCGCGCCAGCTCGACATGGTCACCGCCGCACGGGTGACCAGTCAGCAGGCGGCGTATCGCCGCGGCCACCGCCTCGGCAACATGCTGCTCACCGCCCTGGTGCGTACGGTGTTCGGGGACCGCGTCAGCGATGTGCTGTCGGGCTACCGCGTGTTTTCCCGGCGTTTCGTGAAGTCATTCCCGGCCCTGGCCGACGGTTTCGAGATCGAGACGGAGTTCACCGTGCATGCGCTGGAACTGCGAATGCCGGTGGGCGAGCTCGCGGCAACCTATCGCGTTCGGCCACCGGGTTCGCAATCCAAGCTGCATACGCTGACCGACGGACTGCGCATCCTTCGCCTTGTGCTGCTGCTGGTGAAGGAAGGACGCCCGCTGCGCTTCTTCGCCACCGCCGGGCTGAGCCTGCTGCTCGCCGCGAGCGGACTCGGCACGCCCGTGGTGATGCAGTTCGTGGAAACCGGGCTGGTCCCGCGTCTGCCAACCGCGGTGCTGGCCACGGGCCTGGTGCTGCTGTCGTGCCTGACGACGGTTTGTGGGCTGGTGCTGGATTCGGTGGAGCGCGGACGGAAGGAGGCGAAGCGGCTGGCCTATCTTGCCCTCCGGCCGCCGCCTGGCTGCCATGGCTAGTACATCCTGCCGGAACCGGCGATCCGCTTCGTCACACCACGTCGTGGCGGGGGACGGCCCGGCATCCCTGCTCGCGTGCGACAGACCGGGGCCCCCGATCCGCCGCACCACCTGCCATCCCGTTTTCCGCTTGCTCGTCCTCACGGCAAGTCGTGGCTGGCAGCTCTTCGTCCGCCGCGGCGCGGATTGCCAGGTCCCGGGAAGGGCGGCCGAATTGCCGGCGGGACGCACCAGGCATGTCTCCGGCGCAGCGGCGCCCGTGCTGGAACGCTACGACGCCGACGTGGTGATCCTGGCACTGGACCGGCCCGAAGAAACGCTCGCCGCCATCCACTCCGCCCTGCTGCAACGCGGGGTGTCGCGGCACGTCTGGGTGGTCGACCAGGGCTCGACACCGGAAACCCTGGTTCGGCTGGCGGCGTCGGTCGCCGGACGGGATGACGCCACGCTGGTCACGCTCGGGGGCAATCATGGCGTTGCCGGAGGACGCAATCGCGGGTCGGCCCTCGGCCACGGCCGCGTCATCTTCGGGCTGGACAACGACGCCGAATTCGCCGGCCCGGATGTGCTTGCCGGCGCGGTGGCGGTGCTGGACGCGGATTCCGGTCTCGCGGCGCTGGGCTGCCGGATCCTGAGCCATGATTCCGGCACGGACGACCTGTCGTCATGGGGCTATCCGCGGCCGCTCCTGCCGCGTGCGGGGGAATGCTTCGACACGGTCAGCTTCGTCGGCGCCGGCCACGCGATCCGCCGCACCGCCTGGCAGCAGGCCGGCGGCTATGATGAGGCGCTGTTCTTCTGCTGGGAGGAATTCGACTTCTGCCTGCGCGCCATCGCACTAGGCTGGCAGGTGCAATATCGCGGCGAGCTGGTGGTGCTGCACAAGGTCAGCGGCGAGCAGCGCATGGCGTGGTCCGGCCGGCGCTGGTTCCACTTCGTGCGCAACCGCCTGTACATCGCCCGCAAGTACGGCAGCCCGTGGATGGCGTTGCTGCCGCGCTTCGCCGGCTACCTGCTGAAGGGTGCACGCCATGGGCTGCTGCGGCAGACGCTGGCCGCGTGGCCCGCCGCCATGCGCCTGGCGCGGGATCGCCGGTGCGCCCGGTTGCCACCGCCCGCACACGCGTATCTGCGGCGCCATGACCACCTGCCGCGCGGCGGCTGGTGGGCGCGGCTGCGCCATGAGGTTCTGGCCGACCTGCTCTGAGCTTCGCGGGGCGGTTCAGATTTTCCGGCTGTCATAGGCCCAATGCAGCAGCGCCTGGCGCTGCCGCTTGCGGCAGTCCAGATCGCCCGGCTCGCAGTTCCGCTCGATCTGCCGCACATGCCGGCGGATCGCCTTCCAGCGGCCGATCTGCCGGCGATCCTCCTCCGGAATCCGGCGGCCCATGTAGTAACGGCAGTACCATTGGAACCAGCCGCGCGGGTCGTCGGGATGGATCCAGCCCTTCGCCCGCCAGACCGACAACGGCTGGCTGGCATCGACCCCGAAGAAGTTCAGCGTGCAATCCCGCCGGTCCGGCGAAAGCCGCGCATGCGCGAACCAGGATTCCGGAAACTCGCCGCGGCAGTCGGTCATGTACTTGCCGCAGAACACCCCAAGCCGCAGCATCTCCGCCGGTGTCAGTTGCGGGCGGAACTCGGGGTCGAACTCCCGCCCGGCCGGGGCGGTGCATTCGTAGCGGTAATCCTGCTGCATCCGGTCGTTCACGACGACCACGCGATTGGGCACGGGACGGAATCTCCTGGCTTGAAGGCCGAACATGGCCCGGCTCGCCTGGCCGTCAACCGCGGCTCAGAACGGCAGCAGCACGTCCATCACCTGCTGCCCCCAGCGCGCGCTCTGCACGTCGGTCAGCTGTCCCCGCCCACCATAGGAGATGCGCGCCTCGGCCATGCGGTCGTGTTGCACCGTGTTGTCGGAGGCGATGTCCTGCGGCCGGATCACGCCACTGACCCGCAGCTCACGCAGTTCGCTGTTCACCCGGAATTCCTGGCGCGCCGCGACGACGAGATTGCCGTTCGGCAGCACCTGGGTGATCACGCCGGCCAGCCGCAGCATCACCGCCTCGTTGCGTTGGATCTGCCCGTTGCCGCCGTTGTTGTTGTTGCTGTTGACCGACAGCAGCTTGGACGGGTCGGTGATGGTCTTGGGCAGCAGTGTCTCCATGCCGAAGAACTGCGGCAGGCCGGCGAATTCCGAGCTGCTGCGCTCCGCCGTTGTGACGTTCTTCAGGTTGGCGGAATCGGTCATGTTGACCAGCACCGTGACGATGTCGCCGACCTGCGCCGCGCGCTGATCCTTGAAGAATGCGCGCGAACCATTGCGCCACAGCGCGTTCGGCTCATTCGGCGTCGGCTGCAGCGCGGGCATCGGCATGCTGACCGGCCGCCAGGTCGGCGCCTTGGTCGGATCAGCGGTCGGCGTCATCGCCGGTGGCCGGCCGATCTCGGACAGCCGGGTCAAGGACCCGCAACCGGTCAGCAGCAGGCAGGCGGAGAGGGCACCCGTCAGCCAAAGCGCGGAGCGGCCAACCACGCGATTGTGTTTCATCGCACCATCACCTGGTATCCCGCGGCGGTCCGCGACAGCGGCGTCGTGCCGGGCAGTACGCGCACCACGTCCGGACCGCTGACCACCGCCTCGATCACCGCGCGCGATGCCGTGTTCATCACCCGGATGCGTTCGCCGTCGGCCGCGGCCTCCATCGCGACGCCCTGCGCCGCCACGCTCAGCCCGCCGGCCTGCAGTTCCATGCGCACGACCGCGCCGCGCTGCACCAGTGCGGGCCGCACCAGGTCGGTGCGGGGCAGCGGCTGGCCGGGACTGGCTGGTCGGCGCAGCTGCTTGCCCACCGCCTCGGCCAGGCTGTGGGCGACGGCGCTGTGCAGCAGGGAAACCCGCATGCGCGCCATGCGCAGGTCGGCCGCGCTCAGCACGGTGCCCACCGGCAGGCGCGCGGTGGCGACCGGCACCTCCACGGTGGCATCCGCCCGGCCGGCGATGCGCAGGTTGACCGGTTCCATCGCCTTGCCGGTGACCGACAGGATGGCGGTGAAGCGTCCCGAGTCCGCCTCGTAGTCGAGCTGCGTCACCACCAGATGCGGGTCGGCATCCGCGGGCACCAGTGGCGGGGAGAATCCCGGCAGTTCCACCTCGCTTTCCGCGGCGGCCCCCGCCGATTCCAGCGCATGGCGCACCGCGCCCACCACAGCGTCCCGCGGCATGACGCGGCCGGGACGTTCCAGCACCGCGCGGTCGCCGCTGGATGCGGGCCGCCAGTCCACGCCGAACTGGCGAGCAATGGCGCCCAGCTGCGTGGCTTCCACCACGATGCTGCCGCCTGCCGCAGGGGCGGAGCCAAGCCGGCGTTGCGCGTTCGGACCGGCGTCGTAGAACAGGTCGGAAAGCAGCACGTCCGGGCTGTGCAGCAGCGTATGGGTGCGCAGCGTCGCGGCGTGCGATGCTGCGGTCACGGCCGTCAGCAGCACGGCCAAGGCAATCCGGCGCATTTCGATCACCGCAGGTTGGTCAGGGTGGACATCATCTCGTCGCTGGCGGTGATCACCCGGCTGTTCATTTCATACGCGCGCTGCGCGGTGATCAGGTTGGTGATCTCGGTCACGACGTTGACGTTGGAAGTCTCGATGAAGCCCTGCATCACCGAGCCGAAACCGGGCGAGGCGGGATTGCCGGTAACCGGCGCACCCGAGGCGGCGGTCTCCAGGTACAGGTTCTCGCCCTGCGCCTCGAGCCCGGCATCGTTGGGGAACACCGTCAGCTGTAGCTGGCCGACGGTTTGCGGCGCGGTCTGCCCGGATAGCGTCACCTGCACCTGGCCGGCGGAATTCACTGTCACGCCGGTGGCATTGGGCGGGATCTGGATGCCCGGCTGCACCACGTAGCCGTCGGCGCTGACGATGGTGCCGTCCGGCGCCAGGCCGAAGGTGCCGTCCCGGGTATAGGCGGTCTGGCCGGACGGCAGCGTCACCTGGAAGAAGCCGTTGCCCTGGATCGCCATGTCCAGCGTGTTGGAGGTCTGCTGCAGGTTGCCTTGCTCGCCGATGCGGTAGATCGCCGCGGTCCGCACCCCCAGCCCGACCTGCGCGCCGGACGGCACGATGCTGCCGGTATCCGAGCTGTTGGAGCCGACCCGCCGCAGGTTCTGGTAGATCAGGTCCTGGAACTCGGCCCGCCGGCGCTTGAATCCGGTGGTGGTCATGTTGGCGAGGTTGTTGGAGATCACCTCCACGTTGGTCTGCTGGGCCTGCATGCCGGTGCCGGCGATGTCGAGCGAGCGCATGGGCGGTTGCCTCTCACTGCGTGGCGGGCAGCAGCTTGTCGATCACCGACTGCTGCCGATCGCCTTCGGATTGCATGAACTGGGCCAGCGCCTGGAATTGCCGCAGCCCATCCATCATTCGGGTCATCTCCAGCACCGGCTCCACGTTGGAGCCCTCGATCGCGCCCTGCACGATCTGCGGGGTGGCGACCGGCGTGGTGGGCGTGTCGGCGCGCACCAGCGTATTGCCCTCGGCGGCCAGGCGCAGCGGGTCGGACGGGCGGACGATGCCGATCCTGCCGATCTGGCCGTTCTCGCTTGACACCGTGCCGTCGCCGGCAATGGTGATGGTGCTGTCGCTGGGGGCGAACTGGATCGGCTGACCGGCGGTGTTCAGCACCGGATTGCCGGCGCTGTCGGCCAGCGTGCCGTTCGGCATCAACCCGAACCGCCCGTCGCGCGTCAGGCGCGGCCCGCGCGGGGTGTTGACGGTGAAGTAGCCGTCGCCCGCCGTCGCCACGTCCAGCGGATTGGCGGTGCGGGTCAGCGTGCCGGGCTGCTGCTCCCGCCAGGTGGCGCGGTCCTGGCTATACGCGATGGTGCGCCCGCCCGGCGGCGAGGCGGTGCCGGTCTGCCGGCTGAGCCAGTCGCTGAACTGCACCCGTTCGGCGCGATAGCCGGGCGTGTTGGCATTCGCGATGTTGTTGGCGATGACGTCCAGCGTGCGCTGCTGTGCCACGGCGCGGGATACGGCAATATTGCTGATCAGGTCCATGCCGGAGGCGAAAGCAACCGGCATGCCGCGTCAGCTCTCGTCACTCCAGATTTTCGCTTCCGTCCACCCCAGTTCGCGAAACTCGGCTGCGCGCAGCGGTTCCTCGGCCACCGAGAAGAATTCATCGAGTTGCGGCGGTGGCACCGGCGTACCGCAGAGCATCGCGTGGGCCTGGCCGCGGTGGTGAATCTGGTGCTGGAACAGGTGCAGCAGAAGCCGATCCGCACGTTCCGACTGGATGCGCGTCCCCCGGTGCACGCGAACGATCCGGTTTATTCCAGTCTCGTCCAGCGTTTCACACCATGCGATCAGCCGGCGGTCGACGCTGGCCTGCGCGGATCTCAGCGCTGCGATGCTCGGACATGGAACGGGGTCCGCCCAGGCGGCGGGGCCGAGCGTACCGCCTTCCAGCGCATCCACGTAGAATTGGTCGACGACCAGGATGTGATTCAAGGTCGCCTGGATCGACGGGAAGAAGCCCGTGCGGCGGCCCTCGAACTCCGCCTGAGGCAACCTGGCACAGGCGGCGAGCAGGCGGTGGTTTGCCCAGGCATTGTTGTATGCCATCGCACGCAGCGTCTGAAGATGCGATGCCGGCATGTGGTTCCCCATTGCTGTCGCAGGCGATCACGCCCGCCCAGGGTGTTGCCCCGCCAGCCCGGCACAATCTGCCGCCCGGCGCATCCGTCCTGCAGGCAAGCTTTTCTTAACCCCATCCTGCCACACTCCGCCCCCGCAAGTAGGAGCGGACATGGCCGCCGCCGCGCCAGTCACCCAGGATGCCGAGCCGGAAGCCGCAATCCCCGAAGCGGAGCCGGCAAAGCCGGCGAGTCGCCGCCGCCTGCTGCTGCTGGCGCTGCCATTGCCGCTGGTGTTCGTCCTGCTCGCCGGCCTGTGGTTCACCGGCGTGCTTCCCCGCCTGCTCGGCTTCAGCCATGGCGCGAAGAAGCCGGGTGCGGCCCTGCTCATCCCGACCTATGTCGATCTGCCGGAGATCGTCGCCAACCTGAACAGCCTCGGTCGCCGGCCGACCTATGTGAAGCTGAATGTGCGGCTGGAGGTCGCGGGGCCGCAGGATGCGGAACGGGTGCGGCAGTTCATGCCGCGCATCCAGGACCTGTTCCAGACGTACCTTCGGGAAATGCGCCCGGAGGAGTTGCGTGGGTCCGCCGGCAGCTATCGGCTGCGCGAGGAGCTGCTCGCCCGCGCCAATATCGCAGTGGCGCCGGCGCATATCAGCAACATCCTGTTCATCCAGCTGTTGATCCAATGAGCGGCAGCGACAAGCAGTCCGACGAGGACCTCGCCGCTGCCTGGGGCGCGGAGACCGACGAACCGCAGCCTGACACCGCGGCGCAACCGGCCCGCGTGCTCAACCAGGCGGAAATCGACAGCCTGCTCGGCTTCGACGAAGGTCCCGGCGGCGGCGCGCAACGCACCGGGATGCAGCGGATCATCAGCAGTGGCCTCGTGTCGTACGAGCGCCTGCCGATGCTGGAGATCGTGTTCGACCGGCTGGTGCGCATCATGTCCACCAGCCTGCGCAACTTCACCAGCGACAACGTGGAAGTCGGCATCGACAACATCCTCAGCCTGCGCTTCGGCGACTACCTGAACTCCATCCCGCTGCCGGCCATGCTGGCCGTATTCAAGGCCGAGGAGTGGGACAATTACGGGCTGATGGTGGTCGACAGCGCGATGATCTACTCGATCGTCGACGTGCTGCTGGGTGGCCGCCGCGGCACCGCGGCGATGCGCATCGAGGGCCGCCCCTATACCACGATCGAACGCACGCTGGTGGAGCGGCTCATCCAGGTGGTGCTGGCCGACCTGTCCGCCAGCTTCGATCCGCTCTGCCCGGTGACGTTCCGCTTCGAGCGGCTGGAGGTGAATCCGCGTTTCGCCACCATCAGCCGCCTGTCCAACGCCGCGGTGCTGGCGCGGCTGCGCATCGACATGGAGGACCGCGGCGGCCGGATGGAACTGCTGCTGCCCTATGCCACGCTGGAGCCGGTGCGCGAATTGCTGCTGCAGCAGTTCATGGGCGAGAAATTCGGCCGGGACTCGATCTGGGAGACCCACCTCGCCGAGGAGCTTTGGAATACGGAAGTCGAGCTGGACGTGGTGCTGGACGAGCAGACCATGCGGCTGGCCGACGTGATGGCGCTGCAACCGGGGATGCAGGTGGTGCTGAACACGGCGCCAGGCGCGCCGGTGCTGATCCGCTGCGGCACCGTGCCGCTGTTCGAGGGCCGGGTCGGGCGGCGCAAGAGCCGGGTGGCGGTGCGGATCGAACGGGAGATTTCGCGGACCCAGGTGGCGGGAGAACGGTGAGCCCAACCCGCGGACGCTCGAACGGCGTGCGGTCCGGCCGCATGGCCGGCGCGCAAGGGCTATGGAGTAGCGCGATCACCGGAATACTGCGCCTCACCGCACCCTGGCAGAACGCTGTGCATACTCCATTCGACCGCGTGGAAGCCGTCCGAACAGAGCGCGCCGATCGGGTCCTGCGACCGGCCTGCGATCGATGGCGGATCACGTTGGCCATCGACTGCTGCAATGCTCCCCCGCGGATTTTGCCGCCGGGGCGTCCTGGTCGCCCGGCCCTCCGCCACCGCGCACGCATTCGGCTTTGCCACGTAAGCAATTTCCTAACCCTTTCCCGCGACAATGCCCGCCATGCAGTGGGCATTGGACATCCTCCTGATCGTGCTGCTGGTTGCCACGCTGTTCCACGCGATTCGGCTGGAACGCGCGCTGGGCGTGCTGAAGCGCGACCGTGCGGTGCTGGAGGAGCTGGTCGCCACCTTCAACGACAGCACCCGCCAGGCAGAAACTGGCATTGAACGGCTGCGCGCCGCGGCTGACGGCGCCGGCCGGCAGGTCGGCCGGCAGATCGACGCCGCCAAGGCGCTGAAGGACGACATCGCTTTCCTCGGCGAGCGCGGCGAACGTCTGGCCGACCGGCTGGACACACTGATCCGCGCCGCTCGCCCGCTCGCCGCCGAGACGCCGCGCCAGGGCGCCACTCCGGACAACCCGCCCGCAGAAACCGAAATGCCCGGCATGCCGCGCGTGCGCAGCCAGGCGGAGCGCGACCTGCTGAAGGCGCTCAGGATGGCACGCTGATGTCCACGCTCGCTGTTCCACGCCTGCTGCCGGTCACCATCGCGGCCATGGCGGCACTGCTGACGGTGAAATCCATCGTACTGGTGCAAGCCGCGCTGCCTGCCGCAACGCCGCAAAGCACCGTGTTGGCCTCGGCGCAGGCTGCTTCGGGCCGGGAAGCGGCGATGTCCCGCACACAGCCGACACCGCCCGCCGCATCACCGCCGGCCGACACCCAGCCGCTTCCGGTCGGTGACGCCGAACGCGCCTTGCTGCTGGATCTGCGCCACCGCCGGCAGGAACTCGATGCCCGCGAACTCGCGGTGAGCGCCCGGGAATCGGTGCTCGCCGCGGCGGAGCAGAAGCTGAACGCGCGGGTGCAGGAACTGCTGGCGCTGCAGAAGAAACTCGAATCTCTCGAAGCCTCGCGCCAGCAGCGCGAAGAGATCGGCTGGCAGGGCCTGGTGAAGGTCTATGAGGTCATGAAGCCGCGCGACGCCGCCACGATCTTCAACGATCTGCAGATGGCGGTGCTGCTGCCCGTGCTCGACCGCATGAAGGAAGCCAAGGCAGCGCCGATCCTCGCGGCAATGAATCCCGACAAGGCGCGCGAGGTCACCGCCGCGCTCGCCCGGCTGCGCACCGACCGCACCGGCAGCGCGGCATCCCAAGGCGGTTGATGGCGGAACAGACTCCTGGAGGCAGCGACCCATGCCGATCGACAAGTCAATGAACGTCCTGATCGTGGACGACTACAAGACGATGCTGCGCATCATCCGCAACCTGCTGAAACAGATCGAGTTCCACAACGTCGAGGAAGCCAGCGACGGCGCCGAGGCACTGTCCAAGCTGCGCGGCGGAAGCTTCGGCCTGGTGATCAGCGACTGGAACATGCAACCGATGACCGGGCTGCAGCTGCTGCAGGAAGTGCGCGCCGACGCCAAGCTGCGTCATATGCCCTTCATCATGATCACCGCGGAAAGCAAGACCGAGAACGTCATCGCCGCGAAGCAGGCCGGCGTGTCGAACTACATCGTCAAGCCATTCAATGCCGAAACGCTGCGTGAGAAGATCGAGAAGGTGCTCGGGCATGCATGACCGTTGTTTCCAGTCCGCCCCGCTGGATGGCGAGGCGCTGGGCGACCGGCTGACCGAGATCCGTGCGCGGTACCCGGAATCCTCGCCAGAGATGGTGGCCGACGTGGTGCGCGCCGTTTTGACCAGCATGAGCGGCGACCTGACGGCACAGGAAACCTCACTGCTGGCCGAGGTGGAGGCACTGGGCCGCACCATCTCCGCCGCCAAGGCGGAAATCGCCGCGCTGCGGGTGGACGACATCACCGTCAGCCATATTCCCTTCGCCACCGACGAGTTGGACGCGATC
>Ga0187809_10000402_pt1 | contig 23795 bp, 28 predicted proteins | sample NC_wetland_sal_i_8_FD_132415 | JGI IMG/M metagenome (GOLD analysis project Ga0187809, IMG submission 132415) | Wetland sediment microbial communities from Neuse River Estuary, North Carolina, USA - ASW_4 | ecosystem: Environmental > Aquatic > Freshwater > Wetlands > Sediment | place: USA: North...
CGCGCCACGTGGAGGAGGTCGTCGACACGACCGACGTCATCCAGATCGGGGCCCGCAACATGGCGAACTTCTCGCTCCTCGCCGAGGTCGGGCGCGCGCGCAAGCCCGTGCTCCTGAAGCGAGTGCTCTCGGCCACCGTCGAGGACCTCCTGATGGCGGCGGAGTACATCGTCAAGGAGGGGAACTCGGAGGTGATCCTGTGCGAGCGCGGGATCAAGACCTTCGAGACGGCCACGCGCTTCACGCTCGACATCGGGGCCATCCCCGTTCTGAAGCAGGAGACGCATCTTCCGGTGATCGTCGACCCGTCGCACCCGGCGGGGCGCCGCGACCTCGTGCTGCCGCTCGCGCGCGCCGCCGTGGCCGCCGGCGCCGACGGGATCATCGTCGAGACGCATCCGCGTCCGGAGGAGGCGCTCTCGGACGGGCCGCAGCAGATCCCGACCGCCGACTTCCCCGAGTTCGCCGCCGAGATCCGCGCGCTCGCGTCCCTCATGGGACGCACCATCGGTTGAGGATCGAGCCCGCCGTCTCGATCGTCGGGCACGTGGCCGTGCCCGGCGACAAGTCCGTCTCGCATCGCGCCGTCCTCCTCGGTGCGATCGCGGAAGGCGACACGCAGGTGCGCGGCTTCGGGCGCGCCGGCGACACGCAGGCGTCGATCGACGCAGTGCGCGCGCTCGGGATCCAGGTCGACGATCTCGCCGACGACGAGCTGGTCGTGCACGGCGGCGCGCTTCGCTCCGGCGCCGTCGACTGCGCGAACGCGGGGACGCTCATGCGGCTGCTCATGGGCATCGTCGCGGGCCGCGAGGGCCGGTTCGAGCTGACCGGGGACGAGTCGCTCTCGGCGCGGCCGATGGAGCGCGTGGCCGGGCCGCTCCGTCGCATGGGCGCGCGCATCGAGACGACCGACGGTCACGCGCCGCTCGTCGTCGACGGCGCGGCGCTGCAGGCGATCGACTACGAGCTGCCGGTCGCGAGCGCCCAGGTGAAGTCGGCGATCCTCCTCGCCGGGCTGACGGCGGACGGGGAGACGACCGTCGTCGAGCCTGTCCCCACCCGCGACCACACCGAGCTCATGCTCGAGGCAGGGGGCGCGACGATCACGCGGCGGCCGAGCGCGGTGAGCGTGCGCGCGTCGACGCTGCGGCTCGGCGAGGTGGAGGTGCCGGGCGACTTCTCCTCCGCGGCGCCGCTGCTCGTCGCCGCCGCCCTCATCCCGGGCAGCGACCTCACCGTCCACGACCTCGGCCTCAACCCGCGTCGCACCGGGCTTCTCGGAGTGCTCGAGCGCATGGGCGTGCGCGTCTCGATCTTCAACCGCCGCCGAGCCGGGCGCGAGCCGGTCGGCGACGTGCAGGTGCAGCATGCGGAGCTCGCCGCCACCGAGCTCGACGCCGACGAGGTGCCGTCGCTCGTCGACGAGCTCCCGCTCGTCGCGCTCCTAGCCGCGCATGCACACGGCGAGACGATCGTGCGCGGGGCGAAGGAGCTGCGCGTGAAGGAGAGCGACCGCATCGAGGCGGTCACCGACCTCCTGCGCGCGGCGGGCGCGCACGTGCGCTCGCGCGAGGACGGCTGGGCCGTCACCGGGGTCCCCACGCGGCTGCGCGGCGGCCGCGTGGACGCGCGCGGCGACCACCGCATCGCCATGCTCGGCGCCGTCGTCGGGCTCGCGTCCAGGGAGGGCGTGGACGTCCGGGGCGCCGATTCGGTCGCTATAAGCTTCCCCGGCTTCTATGACGTCCTGGACTCGTTGGTAAGACGATGATCGTCGCGATCGACGGCCCCGCCGGGGCCGGGAAGAGCACTGTCGCGCGTGCGCTCGCCGAGCGGCTCGGCTTCCGCTACCTCGACACGGGCGCGATGTACCGGGCTGTGACGTGGCTCGCGATGCAGCGCGGCCTCGACCTCGGGAACGGCGCCGTGCTGGGCCAGCTCGCACGCAGCGAGCCGGTGACGTTCGAAGACGAGGAGCGTGTGTGGATCGGGGGCATCGACGTGACCTCGTCGATCCGCGCCGTCCGCATCGACCGGATGGTCCCCGTCGTCGCACGGCATCCGCAGGTGCGCGAGGTCATGCGCGAGCGACAGCGCCAGCTCGGCCGCGAGGGCAACGTCGTCATCGAGGGCCGCGACATCGGCACCGTCGTCGCTCCGAACGCGGAGGTGAAGGTCTATCTCACCGCCAGCCGCGACGTACGCGCGCGGCGTCGCAGCGCAGACCGCCCGGGGATCGGCGCCGACGCGCTCGCCACCGACCTGAAGCGGCGCGACGCCGACGACGCCGAGCGCATGCAGCCGGCCGGGGACGCGCAAGAGATCGACACGACGAACCTCAACGTCGAGGACGTCGTCGAGCAGATCGAAGCGCTCGTCCGCGAGCGCACCGCGGTCTGAGCGAGTGGCTGGAGGCGGCCGTTGATCCGCACGGTCCTCAGCGAGGGGCGTACGTAGTGGATTGGGTCCGGTTCAACTGGGCCTGGGGGCATTGGGTGATGGGCAGCCCGGTGAAGCTGCTCGCGCGGGTGCGCGTCTACGGCCGCGAGCGGATCCCGCCGAAGGGCGGCGCCGTGCTCGCGTTCAACCACTTCTCGTGGGTCGACATCCCCGCGTTCGGCTGGGCGGCGCCGCGGCCGTTCTACTTCCTCACGAAGTCGGAGGCGATCGAGTTCCCCGTCGGGGGCTGGTACCTGCAGCGGTTCGGCGCGTTCGCGGTGCGGCGCGGAGAGTCCGACCGGGAGGCGGTGCGGCGCATGCGCGAGGTCGTGCGCGAGGGGCACCTCCTGGGCGTCTTCGCCGAGGGGACGCGGCAGCGCTCCGGCGTGCCGGGCCACGTGCAGCCGGGCGCTGCAATGGTGGCGGTGAACGAAGAGGTGCCGGTCATCTGCGCCGCCATTCACGGCTCGCAGGGCTGGGAGCCGTGGCACGCGGGGCCCGTGTCGATCGTCTTCGGCGAGCCGATGCGGTTCGACGGGCTGCCGACCGGTTCGAGGGGCTACCGCGAGGCGTCTGCGCAGATCGAGGCCGAGCTGCGGCGGCTCTGGGAGTGGCTCGTCGCGTTGCACGAGGCCGGACGGCCTCGCACCGTCACACTTCCGTAGCCATGTTGGGCACAGTCGCGATCGTCGGCTTCCCGAACGTCGGGAAGTCCACCCTCGTCAACCGCTTGACGGGGACGCGCGCCGCCGTCGTGCACGAGACGTCCGGCGTCACGCGCGACCGCAAGGAGCTCGTGTGCGAGTGGAACGGTAAGCAGTTCCTCCTCGTCGACACGGGTGGCGTCGACATCGCCGATGCGTCCCCGATCACGCGCTCGATCGCGGTGCAGGCGCGCGAGGCGGTGGAGGAGGCCGACCTCGTGCTCTTCGTCGTCGACGCGCAGATCGGGATCACACCCGGCGACGAGGAGGTGGCGCAGATCCTGCGCGAGTCGCGCAAGCCGGTCCTCGTGATCGCAAACAAGATCGACGACCCGAGGCAGGACGCGCTGGCATTCGAGCTGCACCGGCTCGGGCTCGGCGATCCCATCCCGATCTCCGCGCTCCACGGCCACGGCGCCGGCGACCTGCTCGACGAGATCGTCGGCTACCTCGAGTCGCACGGCGCGCCCGCCCGTCCGGAGCTGCCCGAGGACGCGATTCGCGTGGCGATCCTCGGCCGCCCGAACGTCGGGAAGTCGAGCCTCGTGAACGCGCTGCTCGGCCGCGAGCGGGTCATCGTCTCCGAGGTCCCGGGAACGACGCGCGACGCGATCGACACCGTCCTCCGCCGTGGCGACCGCACGTTCGTCCTCGTCGACACCGCCGGCCTGCGCCGCAAGCGCAAGCACCGGCAGGGAATCGAGTACTACTCGGAGCTGCGGGCGCTCGAGGCGGCGGAGCGCGCCGACGTCGCGCTCGTGCTCATCGACGCGTCGCAGGGCGTCGTCGAGCAGGACCTCACGGTCGCCGATGTCGCTCGCAAGGCCGGCTGCGCGACGCTGGTGGTGCTCTCGAAATGGGACGCCACCGCGGTGAAGATCGAGCAGGTGCGCGGGCACCTGCGGCGGCGCCTGCGCCAGCGGCCGCCGTTCATCGCCGTCTCGGCGAGCACCGGCCGCGGCCTCGAGCGGCTGCTCGACACGGTCGCGGAGCTCTTCGACCGTGATACCCGTCGCATCCCGACCCCCGAGCTGAACAACGCGCTCGCCGATCTGCGGGAGCGCCGCCAGGCGCCGTCGAAGAACGGGAAGCGCCTCAATCTCCTGTACGCGACGCAGACCGAGACGCGGCCCCCGCGCTTCCGCGTGTTCGTCAACGACCCGTCGCTCGTCACGCGCGACTACGGCTACTGGATCGAGAACGAGCTGCGCGAGCGCTTCGACATGGACGGCGTGCCCGTGTCCATCGACTTCGTCCGCCGCTCGTGAAGTTCGTCGTCGTGGGGGCTGGCTCGTGGGGGACGGCGTTCGCGCGCGTGCTCCTCGACCGCGGCCACGACGTCGTGCTCGCGTGCCACATGCGCGAGCAGGCGAAGGCGATCGCGGCGACCGGACGGAACCCGCGCTACCTCCCGCAGGTCGACCTGAGCGCGGCGGCGGCCGTTGCGCTCCCCGACGTCCCGGCAGCCGATGTGGTCGTCGTCGCCGTGCCGAGCGCAGCCTTCGCCGACGTCGTGTCCGCGCTCCCCGACGGGGCGCCCGTGCTCAGCCTGACGAAAGGGCTCGATCCCGCCACCGGCGAGCGGCTCTCGACCTGCGTGCGCGGCCGGGCCGTCGCCGTCCTCTCCGGGCCGAACATGGCGGAGGAGATCGCCGTCGGCCTCCCAACTGCCGCGGTCATCGCGAGCGAGGACGGCTACCTCGCCGGGCAGCTGCAGCATGCGATCAACTCGAGCGTGTTCCGCGCGTACGTGAATCCGGACGTCGTCGGCGTCGAGCTGTGCGCGGCGGCGAAGAACGTCATCGGCCTCGCCGCCGGAGCGGTCGACGGCCTCGAGCTCGGCGACAACGCGAAGGCCGCGCTCATCACGCGCGGCCTCGTCGAGATGGCGCGCCTCGGTGATGCGTTCGGCGCGCGGACGGAGACGTTCTCCGGCCTCGCCGGCATGGGCGACCTCATCGTCACGTGCGAGAGCCGCCTCGGGCGCAACCGCCGCGCCGGCGAGCTCATCTCCCAGGGGATGTCGCCCGCCGATGCGATCGCGGCGATCGGGCAGACCGTCGAGGGAATCACGACCGCGCCCGTCCTGCACGCCCTGGCGCAGCGTGTCGGCGTCGAGCTGCCGATCACCGAAGGCGTGTGCGCCGTGTTGTCCGGTCAGAGCATCGGCGATCTGCTGGCACGCCTCATGGGTAGGCAGCCGACCGAGGAGTGAGGTGCGCTAGCCTGCCGCCCATGCCGCGCAGCTACTCCTTCACGTCCGAGTCGGTCACCGAGGGTCATCCGGACAAGATCGCCGACCAGATCTCCGACACCGTTCTCGACGCAGTCCTTTCCGAGGACCCGAACGGCCGCGTCGCCTGCGAGACGCTGATCACGACCGGCCTCGTCGTCGTAGCCGGCGAGATCACGACCGAGATCTACGTCGACATCCCGCGGCTCGTCCGCCGCAAGGTCGCCGAGATCGGATATACGCGCGCGAAGTTCGGCTTCGACGCCGACACATGCGGCGTCGTCGTCGCGATCGACGAGCAGTCGCCCGACATCGCGCAGGGCATCGACCACTCGTACGAGGAGCAGCGCGGCGACGAGGACCCGCTCGACCGTGAGGGCGCTGGCGACCAGGGGATGATGTTCGGCTACGCCGTCGACGAGACGGACGAGCTCATGCCGCTGCCGATCATGCTCGCGCACCGGCTCGCGAAGCGGCTGAGCGAGGTGCGCAAGGCCGAGATCCTGCCCTACCTGCGCCCGGACGGGAAGACGCAGGTGACGCTCCGCTACGAGGAGGACGAGCGCGGCCGCGTGCGGCCGGTCGAGATCGAGCGCGTGCTCATCTCGACGCAGCACCGCGACGGGCTCGACGTCGAGACGCTGCTCAAGCCGGATCTCGTCGAACACGTCATCCATCCGATCCTCCCGAAGGAGCTGTACGACGAGAGGCGGCTCGAGCACAAGGACTTCGTCTACTGCAACCCGACGGGCAAGTTCGTCATCGGCGGCCCGATGGGCGACACCGGCGTCACGGGCCGGAAGATCATCGTCGACACGTACGGTGGCGCTGCGCCGCACGGCGGCGGCGCGTTCTCGGGCAAGGATCCGACGAAGGTCGACCGTTCGGCGGCGTACGCGGCGCGCTACGTGGCGAAGAACGTCGTCGCGGCGGGGCTCGCGGAGCGGTGCCAGATTCAGGTCGCATATGCGATCGGCGTGGCGCACCCGATGTCGATCCTCGTCGACACGTTCGGGACAGAGGCGATTCCCGTGCCGCGCATCGAGGCGCTCGTCCGCGAGCACTTCGACCTGCGTCCGGCGGCGATCCTGCGCGATCTCGACCTGCGGCGGCCGATCTACGCGAAGACGGCGGCGTACGGCCACTTCGGGCGCGAGGATCGCGACTTCACGTGGGAGCGCACCGACAAGGCGGACGCGCTGCGCTCGGCCGCCGGGTTGTCGGAACCCGCAACTGTCTGAGACCACTCTCATCACGGGGGGCGCGGGCTTCATCGGCTCGCATCTCGCCGACGAGCTGCGGCGACACGGGTATCGCGTCCGCGTGCTCGACAGCCTCGTGCCGCAGGTGCACGAGGACGGTGCGGCGGTCGAGCCGGACGTCGTCGGGGACGTGCGCGATGCGGCCGCGGTGCGGCGTGCGCTCGAGAGTGTCGACTCGGTCGTCCATCTCGCCTCCCGCGTCGGGGTCGGCCAGTCGATGTACGAGATGGCGGAGTACACGTCGGCGAACTCGGTCGGTACCGCGGTGCTGCTCGAGGCGCTGGCGGAGCGGCCGGTGCGGAAGCTCGTCGTCGCGTCGAGCATGAGCATCTACGGCGAAGGCGCGTATCGCGAGGGGGATCCCGGCGAGCGGACGCGCGAGCAGCTGGAGCGGCGCGAGTGGGACTTCGCCGGCTACGAGCCGGTGCCGACGCCGGAGACGAAGCGTGCGGCGCTGTCGTCCATCTACGCGCTGACGAAGTACGACCAGGAGCGTGCGTGCCTCGTCGCCGGCGCGGCGTACGGCATCCCGACCGTCGCACTGCGGCTGTTCAACGTCTACGGGCCGGGCCAGGCGCTGTCGAATCCCTACACCGGTGTCCTCGCGATCTTCGCGTCGCGGCTGTTGAACGGGCGCCCGCCGCGCGTGTTCGAGGACGGCGAGCAGCGGCGCGACTTCGTGTCGGTGCGCGACGTTGCGCGCGCGTTCCGGCTCGCGCTCGAGGGGGACGGAGCGGACGGGCGCGCGGTGAACGTCGGCAGCGGGCGGAGCGTCACGGTGAACGCGCTCGCGGAGCTGCTCGGACGGACGGTGGGGAAGGAGATTGCGCCGGAGGTGACGGGCGAGTTCCGCGTCGGCGACGTCCGCCACTGCTTCGCGGACGTGTCCCTGGCACGGGAGACGCTGGGCTTCGAGCCGCAGGTCGCGCTCGAGGACGGGATGGCCGAGCTGGCCGACTGGCTCGCCGGCCGGGCCCCCGTCGACCGGGTCGACGAGGCCACGGCCGAGCTCGCCCGCCGCGGCCTGACCGGATAGGACACGACCGGGGACACTCCCCCATACGGAAACGTCGGAGAGCTGTTACACCGGCTTGACGAAGAGGCCGGCCGCGGCCTTCTCGGAGATCGCGCGCCCGCGGCCGCCGCGGCCGACGCCGATGGTGAACTGGTCCGCCGCCGGCTCCGCGCTCCGCAGCACGATCGATGCCCCCGGCACGAGACCCTGGTCGTAGAACCAGTGCAGCAGCTCGCCGTCGTGCTCCGCGAGCCGCACGACCGTCGCCCTCGTCCCCGGCTGGAGCGATGCGAGCGGCGTGAGCTCGAGGTTCTCCCGCTGCTCCAGGTCCGGGTCGACCGGCCACCCGTGCGGGCACCGCTCGGGATGGCCGAGCTTCTCGTCGATCCGGGCGATCATCTCGTCGTCGAACGTGTCGCCGAGCTCGTCCGCCCGAGAGTGCGCCTCGTATCCGGTGTAGCCCATGAAGTCCGTCAGCAGCCGCTCGATGATCCGGTGCTTGCGGACGACGCGCTCGGCCCGCTCCCGCCCGGCCGGCGTCAGCAGCGCCTCCTTCTTCGCGCCGCGCTCGATCAGCCCCTCCGCCTCGAGCCGCTTCAGCATCTCGCCGGCGGACGCCCGCGAGACGTGCAGCATCTCGGCCACACGTGACGCGAGCGGGGGCGACCCGGCCCCGCGGGGTGTGTACTCGCCGATCGGGAAGGCGAGGAAGTAGATCGTCTCCAGATACTCGTCGACGGAGTGTCCCTGAGCCATGCGGCTATATTGCCGAACAGCCGCTGTAAGGCTGCCCTTACACGATGAGCACCGGTCACATTCTGCTGCTGGGCGCGATCGCCGGCGCCACGATCTTCCTCGGCCTGCCGATGGGACGGGTGCGCAGCCTCTCGGCGAATGCCCGCTCCGGCCTCTCCGCGTTCGCCACCGGCATCCTCGTGTTCCTCCTCTGGGACGTCCTCTCGAACGCGGTCGACCCCATCGAGTCGAACCTGCACGCCCGCCATTGGGGCAGCTTCAGCGGCCTTGCCGCTCTCGGCGTCCTCGGCTTCACCGCCGGGCTGATGAGCCTCGTCTACTACGAGACGTGGATGAAGCGGCGCGCGCACCGGCGCGCGACCAATCTCGTCGGGCCCGGCGCGGCTGCGATCGACGAGTTCGAGAGCCGGTCCTGGATCGACCTCTCGACGCCGGCGATCCGGCTCGCGTTCCTCATTGCGATCGGGATCGGCGTCCACAACTTCGGCGAAGGGCTCGCCATCGGCCAGGCCGCGGCCGCGAGTCAGATCAGCCTGGCTGTCACGCTCATCATCGGCTTCGGCCTGCACAATGCGACCGAGGGCTTCGGCATCTGCGGCCCGCTCAGCGGCGAGGGAGTCGTGCCCAGCTGGAAGCTGCTCGGGCTCCTCGGCCTCATCGGCGGCGGCCCGACGTTCCTCGGCACGGTCGTCGGCCAGGCCTGGGCGAGCGACGCGGTGAGCGTCGTCTTCTTCACCGTCGCCGCCGGCTCGATCCTCTACGTCGTGCAGGAGCTCTTCGCGGTCAACCGCAGGTACGGCCATCCGGTGCTCATCACGTGGCTGATGCTGCTCGGGATCGTCGCCGGCTTCGCCACCGACTTCGTCGTCAGCGCGGCCGGCGTCTGATCAACAGGTGAATGTCGCGTGGAACGCGACCTTCGGATGACCGATCGGCTCGATCAAGCCCGTCGCCGTCCCGGCCTTCGTCCCGTGCGTGAGCGTCAACGTGAGCGCATCCGCGAGATAGCTCTTGCCCGACTTCGTCATCATCACCGTCGTGCCCGTGTAGGAGCCGTCCTTCGTCGCGGGCTTCGCCGAGCTGCCGGCGATGAGCTGGAACGAGTCCGGCGCGTGCTTCGTTTGCTGCGTCACGATCGACCCGAAGCTGAGATAGAAGTTCCCGACGGCCTTCTTGCAGAGGCCGTTCTTCAACGAGAGCGTGAGGGTCCCGGCCTTCACTGTCGCCTTGGCCGGCCCGCAGTAGATGAGGACGCTCTGGCCGTTGACGGTGCCGGGGTAGGGGCAGACTTTGGCGGCGGCGGGAGACGCGCCGAGGGCGAATGTGCACGCCGCGACGGAAGGGAGGAGTGCGATCGATTTCATGCCTGGACTCTCTCAAACGGATCGGCTGCGCCAGATCGCCTTCGCGGGCAAGGCGCACTGGGGATACGACGAGCGGCTCGTGCGCGAGTGGGCGGACTCGCTCTCGTTCCCACCGGAGGAGCGCCTGCTCGTCGAGGACGGCGGCTGGGCCGCGGTCGCCGTCCGCAGCGACGTCTGCTGGCTCGACGACCTCTGGGTCGAGCCGGCATCGATGGGCAAGGGCGTCGGCCGCCGGTTGTTCGAGCGGGCCGCCGTTCTCGGCCGCGAGCTCGGGTGTGTGCGGATGGAGTGGGAATCCGATCCGAACGCCGTCGCCTTCTACGAGCGCATGGGCGCCCGCTATCTCCGTGACAGTGACGTGACGGAGTGGGGGCGGGTGCTGCCCGTCATGGGCGTTAGCCTCGTGGAGTGAGCCGCTACGCGTCCGTCTACCCGCTCGTGGCCGCCCGCGCGGTCGCGCGGCCGTTCACGTACGAGGTTCCCGAGGATGCGGAGAAGGGCGCCGTCGTCGAAGTGCTGTTCGGGAACGCGCGCCGGCGCGGCGTCGTCACCGAGGTCGGCGTCGAGCCGCCCGAGGGCATCGATGCGGCCGCCGTCGAGCGGGTCGCGGAGACGCTGCCGCCCGCGCTCGTCGATCTCGCTCTCTGGATCGCGGACTACTACGGTTCGACGCCGGCGCGCGCACTCTCACTCGTCGCGCCTCCGCATCCAAAGCGGCGAGGCGAGCGTCGGAACGTCGGCGCGGCCATTCCGGCGGAGCCGGCTCCGAAGACGCTCTCGCCGACGCAGCGGGCCGCGCTCGCCCGCATCGTCGAGCTCATCGACGCGGGCGGCGGCAACGTCCTCCTCGCCGGCGCGACCGGCAGCGGCAAGACGGAGGTGTACATCCGCGCGTGCGAGGCGGCACTCGCCCGGGGGCGCGGCGCGATCGTGCTCGTGCCCGAGATCGCGCTCACGCCGCAGGCGCTCGGCCGCTTCCGCCAGCGCTTCGGCGACCGCGTCGGCCTGCTCCACTCGGCGCTCACCGAGGCGGAGCGTCGCGACGAGCGCGAGCGAATCGCAAGCGGGGAGGCGCCCGTCGTCGTCGGCGCGCGCTCGGCGGTGTTCGCGCCGGTGCCGTCGCTCGGCGTCATCTGCGTCGACGAGGAGCACGACGCGTCGTACAAGCAGGAGTCGGACCCGCGCTACGACGCGCGCACGGTCGCGGCGAAGCGCGCGTCGCTCGAGAGCGCGCTCGCGGTCTTCGGCTCCGCGACCCCGCGCCCGGAGACCTGGCAATCGCTCGAGCGTCTCGAGCTCGGGGCCCGCATCGGCGCGCCCATGCCCTCCGTGCGCATCGTCGACCTGCGCAGACAGGCGGGTTATCCGCTGTCGGCGCCGCTGCTCGCAGAGCTGGGCGCGGTGTCGGAGAGCGAGGGAAAGGCGATCCTCCTTCTCAACCGCCGCGGCATCGCGCCTGCCGTGCACTGCCGCGCGTGTGGAACGACGCGGCGCTGCCCGAACTGCGACGTCGCGCTGACGCTGCACGCCGACGATGCGCTGCACTGCCACCACTGCGGCCGCGTCGAGCCGACGGGTGACGTGTGCCCGGCGTGTGGATCGGCCGAGCTGGCACGGATCGGCGCCGGCACGCAGAAGCTCGAGCGCGAGCTCGCGAAGCACATTCCCGAGCTGCTGGTGATGCGCCTCGACGCCGACGTCGGCGACGTCGCCGCACCGCTCGAGCGATTCGCGACCGCCCGCCGTGCCGTCCTCATCGGCACGCAGATGGTGGCGAAGGGCCACCACTTCGAGGGCGTCGAGCTAGCCGCCGTCGTCGACGCCGACACCGGGCTCTCCCTGCCGGATTTCCGGGCCGAGGAACGGACGTTCCAGCTGCTGACGCAGCTCGCCGGACGAAGCGGCCGCGACGCACCGGGGCGCGTGCTCGTGCAGACGTTCCAGCCGGATGCGCGCGCGATCGTGCACGCGGCGCGGCACGACGTCTCCGGCTTCCTCGCCGAGGAGCTCGAGCGCCGCCGCGCGCTCGGCTACCCGCCGTTCGCGCACCTCGTCCGCATCGTCGTCACCGGCCCGGAGCAGGCCGATGCCCTCCGCGCCCTCGAGGAGCTGAAAGCCGGCCTGCCCGGCCACGAGCTGCTCGGGCCGGCGCCGCTCCTCCGGCTGCGAGGGCGCCACCGGGCGCAGCTCGTCGGCAAGACGCAGCATCCGCGGGCGCTCGCCTCGCGCGCCGCCGCGCTCCTCTCTGCCGCCGCCCCCGCGATGCGCCGCGCCGGGCTGACCGCGGTCGTAGACGTGGACCCGCAAAGTCTCTAGGCTCCCGCCCGTGAAGGACTTCAAGGCGTTCCTCCTCCGCGGGAACCTCGTCGACCTCGCCGTCGCGGTCGTCATCGGCGTCGCCTTCGCCGCCCTCGTCAGCGCGCTCGTCGCCGACCTGATCACCCCGATCATCGCGGCGATCGGAGGCAGCCACGACTTCTCCAACCTGACGTTCACGATCCACCACAGTCAGTTCAGGTACGGCGACTTCATCAACGCGCTCATCACGTTCGTGTCGGTCGCCGCCGCCGTCTTCTTCGTCGTGGTGAAGCCGATGAACGCCCTCATGGCGCGGAGGCAGAAGGACGAGCCGACGACGAGGCCGTGCCCGCACTGCCTCACCGAGATCCCGCTCGCCGCGACGGTGTGCGCCGCGTGTACGCGCGACGTGCCTAGCGCCCCTCAGCCGGCCAGCGGCTGAGGATCCATTCCGCATCGAGCGGCTTCCGCTCGTAGCGGCGGCCGTTGATGCGCACGAAGTCGCGCGTGCGCGGGTCCATCGGCAGCCGTGCCTCGGCGGGGAAGTGCCGGTTGTGCCGCGCGATGAGCGCGTTCACCTCGGAGAAGTCCCAGCGCTCGGCCGTCTCGCGCCAGGTGCGCGCGAACTCGGCCGGGTCGTCCGTCCGCTCCGCGAGCTCCTCGTACGAAGCCTCGAGCTGGCGCTCGTGCTGGTCGACCGCGTCCTCGATCGCCCGGAGCCGCCGCATCCAGACGAGCGGGCCGCCGAGCGCGCGTATCGCCGACTCGGGATCGGGGCGGAAGTTCCGCAGCCGCTGGCGCATCGGCCTGCCCCGCACGGGGCTCTCGGCGAGGTCTGCTTCGAGCACGCGCCGCTCCTCGCGGTCGCGGGGAGTCTCGGGGCGGGTCGCGCCCTGGCCCATGATCTCCTTCAACTCGCGCGGATCCATGTCGTTAGTGTGCCCACCGCATGGCACGCGTCGAAGGCGAAGTCGTCGAGGAGGAGCTGGACGCCGAGAACGAGGCGCGACGCCGTCTCGCGCTCGCGCAGATCCGGCAGTACCCGGACGCCGCGTTGAAGATGGTCGCCCGGCCGGTGGAGGAGTTCGACGACGACCTGCGCGATCTGGCCGAGCGGATGAAGCGGCTCATGCGCGAGGCCCGCGGCGTCGGGCTCGCCGCGAATCAGGTCGGTGTGCTCCGCCGCCTCTTCGTCTTCACGCCCGCCGCCGACGAGGTCGCCGCCGTCGTCAATCCGGAGATCGTCGAGCGCAGCGACGAGACGAATGTCGTCGAGGAAGGCTGCCTCTCGATCCAGGGTGTGCTCGTTCCCGTCGAGCGGCCGCTGCGCGTTACGCTCACCGGGCGGGACGAGAACGGGGACGAGGTGCGCTACGAGCTCGACGACATCTTCGCCCGCGCGGCGCAGCACGAGTCCGACCATCTGGACGGCGTGCTGATCATCGACAAGACGACGCCGGAAGCGCGCCGCGAGGCGCTCGCGCTGCTGCGCCCGCGCATCGTCCTCGGGTAAGGCCTCATGCGGCTGGCGGTCGCCGCGACGGCGCCGTTCGGAGCCGACGTGCTCGAGCGCCTCGCTTCGAAGCACGACGTCGTCCAGCTGCTGACGCGTCCGGACGCGCCCCGCGGCCGTGGGCGAAGGGTCGCGCCGTCGCCCGCGAAGGAGTCGGCCGAGCGCCTGGGCATCGCCGTCACGCACGAGCTCGGGGAGCTCGACGCGGACGCGGTGGTCGTGTGCGCGTATGGGCTCCTCATCCCCGAATCGGCACTCGAGCGCGCGATGTGGCTGAACGTGCACCCGTCGCTGCTTCCCCGCTGGCGCGGCGCGGCTCCCGTCGAGCGAGCGCTCATGGCGGGCGACACCGAGACCGGCGTCACCATTCACGAGACGATCAAGGAGCTCGACGCGGGACCGATCGCCGCACAGGAGGCGTTCCTCATCGGCCCCGAGGACGACGCCGGCGCTGTTTACGCGCGTTCCGCGGAGGTCGCGGCGAGGCTGCTCGACTCGGTGCTGACGCATCCGGAGTTCACGCTGCAGCCGGACGAGGGAGTGACGTACGCGGAGAAGATCGCGCCCGCGGACCGCGTCCTCGACCCGACGCGTCCCGCGCTCGAGCTCGCGAACCGTGTGCGCGCGCTCTCGCCGCACATCGGCGCGAAGCTCGGAGACCTGATCGTGTGGAAGGCGCGCGTCGCCGAGGACGGCAGCTTCGAGCCGCTCGAGGTGCAGCCCGCCGGCGGCCGCCGCATGAGCTATGACGCGTACCTCCGTGGCCGCCGCTGACCGGCCCAGCTCGGACACGGCTGGGGACACTCCCCATCACGAGACTGGTGCGAAGTCGTGACGCTTTCGTGGCTGTGAGCGTGGTACCCCGAACGGCGCTTCCGCACCAGGTCGAGGCCGAACGTGACCTGCCCCGCTCGGACACGGCTGGGGACACTCCCCATCACGAGACTGGTGCGAAGTCGTGACACTTTCGTGGCTCTAGGCGTGGTACCGCGATGATGCTCGCGCTCCTGACCGAGACCGAACGTGATTGCCTCGACCGCTCCGTCGACCACCTCGCCGCCCAGCTCGGCGACGACCTGGTCGAGGTATGGGTGTTCGGCTCGGTCGCGCGCGGTGAGTCCTGGCCTCCGGGGATGAAGATCCCGTCCGACCTCGACCTCGACCTCGACCTCGCCGTCGTCGTCCGCCGCGACCTCGCGGACGACGAGAAGCAGTCGCTCGTGAACGCGACCTACCCGCTCTACCTCGAATGCGGCCGCCAGATCAGCCCGGCCGTCGTTTTGGAAGGAGCCGTCGCCGAGACCGTCGCCGCCGCGATCGCGACCGACGGCGTCCGCCTTCGATGACCGTCTCTCCGGCGCGGCGCGCGGCCTACGAGGTCCTGCTGCGCGTCTTCGAGCAGGGCGCGTACGCCGACCGCGTGTTCCGCACCGCGGCGCGCGGCCTCGACCAGCGCGAACGCGCATTCGCGCAGCGGCTCGCCTACGGGTCGGTGCAGCGCGCCCGCACGCTCGACCACGCCATCGAGACGCTGGGGAAGCGGCCCGTGCGCAAGCTCGACCCGCCCGTCCGCGCAGCGCTCCGGCTCGGCGCGTACCAGCTCGGCTACACCGACACCGCGCCGCATGCCGCCGCGAACGAGTCGGTGGAGCTCGTCCGCCGTGCGCGGCTCGAGCGGGCCGTCCCGTTCACGAACGCCGTCATGCGCCGCCTCGCCGCCGGCATGCGCCGCCTGCTCGACGCGCTGCCCGACGGGCCGCTGAAGGAGTCGTATCCGGACTGGATCGCAGAGACCTGGACGCGCGACCTCGGCTGGGACACTGCGCTCGAGCTCATGCGCGCGCAGAACGAGCCGCTCGAGACCGTCGTCCGCCTCGTGCGCGGCGACGCGCCGGGAGAGCCCACCGACGTACCCGGCGCATATCGCGTCGACGTCGTCGACGAGTCCGCCGTCGCCGACGGGCGCATCTGGCCGCAGAGCCGCGGCTCACAGCTCGCCGGGCTCGCCGTGTCGTCGGAGGAGGGCGACCGCATCCTCGACCTGTGCGCGGCGCCCGGCGGCAAGGCGACGATGCTGCGCGGTGACGTCAGCGCAGTCGAGATCGACCCGGGCCGGGCCGGCGAGCTGCGGGACAACGCAGCCCGACTCGGCGCCGCCAACGTCACCGTCGTCGTTGCGGACGGCACCGCGCTGCCGCCCGAGCTCTCCGGCTTCGACCGCGCGCTCGTCGACGCTCCCTGTTCCGGCCTGGGCGTCCTCTCGCAGCGGCCCGACCTGCGCTGGCGCGCACGTCCGCTGCCCGAGCTCGAGATCGCGCTCCTCCGCGCCGCGGCCGAGCGCGTCCGCCCGGGAGGGACGATCGTCTACTCGGTCTGCACGATCAACGCCGACGAGAACGAGGCCGTCGTCGACGCGAGCGGCCTGGCCGTGCAACCGCTCGGCGAGGAGTGGCCGCGGTATGCGCACCCGAGGCGGCCGGAGTTCCTGCTGACGCTCCCGCACGAGCACGGTACGAGCGGCTTCTTCATCGCCCGGCTGACCGCCTAGTCTGTTGCCCATATGGGCTGGCACGACTGGGTGCGGACGGTCGAGATCGAGCCCTCGCTCTATGCCGCGGATTTCCGCCGGTTGGGCGAGGACGTCGAGGTCCTGCTGCGCGCCGGTGCCCGCGTCTTCCACTTCGACGTCGGCGACGGGCACTTCGTCGAGCCGATCACGATGGGCCCGATCGTCCTGCAGAGCGTCGCGCCGACGATCCACGCCATGGATGCGGTCATCGACTGCCACCTCATGGTCGACAACCCCGTCCATCATTTTCCGCTGTTCGCAGAGGCGGGTGGGAACAGCGTCACGTTCCACTACGAGGTCGTCGACGACGTGCCGGGCACGATCGCGCAGGCGCGCGAGCACGGCCTCCAGGTCGGCGTCGCCTTCAATCCGGAGACGCAGCCGGAGGACGTCGCGAAGGTGGCGGGGGACGCCGATCTCGTGCTGTGCATGAGCATCCATCCCGGGTACTCGGGCCAGGAGTTCATGCCTGAGGCCCTCGACCGGATCGAGCGGCTGCGGGCGGCGCTCCCGCCGTCCGTCTACGTGCAGGTGGACGGGGGCATCGGCGAGGACAACATCCGCGCCGTGCACGAGGCCGGCGCGGCGCTCATGGTCACCGGGCACGCCATCTTCGGGCACGAGGATCTGCCGCGCTCCTATCGGCGGCTGGTACAAGCACTCGCGTGAACCACATGCAGTACGCCCTCCAGCTCGCGGAGCGGGGGCGGGGGAAGGTGCGCGACCATCCGCTTGTCGGCGCGGTCGTCGTCGCCGGCGGCGAGATCGTCGGCGAGGGCTGGTACGAGTACGACGCCGTCGACCACGCGGAGACGTTCGCACTCGCGCAGGCGGGTGAGCGTGCGCGCGGCGCGACCATGGTCGTCACGCTCGAGCCGTGCGCGCATCACGGACGCACGCCTCCGTGCGCGGACACGGTCGCGGCGGCCGGGGTCGCGCGTCGTCGTCGGCGCGCTCGACCCGAACCCGAAGGCCGCCGGGGGTGTCGAGCGCCTGCGGGCCGCCGGCGTCGACGTGGAGGTGGCGGACGACCCGGCGGCGCGCCGGCAGAACGAGGCGTGGCGCACCTGGGTCGCGCTCGATCGGCCGCACGTCACCTACAAGGCGGCGGTGACGCTCGACGGCCGGGTCACCGTTCCCGGCCGGCGCTGGGTGTCGAACGAGGAGTCGCGGCGGCTCGTGCACGAGCTGCGCGCGTCCGTGGACGCCGTCGCCGTCGGGATGGGCACCGTGCGCGCGGACAACCCGCGCCTCGACGCGCGCGGCGTCGACGCGGCGAGACAGCCGCGCCGCATCGCGTTCGGCCACGGCGACGCGGGCGAGCTCGAGCTGCGCTCCGGCCCGCTCGAGGAGGAGCTGCACGCGCTTGCGCAGGAAGGCGTCCAGTCGCTCCTTCTCGAAGGCGGTCCGACGATCGCCACCGCGCTCGCACGAGCCGGTCTCGTCGACAAGCTGATGCTGTTCGTTGCGCCGGTCGCCGCCGGCGAGGGCAGGCGCTTCCTCGGCGACCTTCCCGCGCCGCTCCAGCTGACGGGCATGACCGCGCGCCACGTCGAAGGCGACGTGCTCCTCCAGGGCTACCTGCGTGAGATCTGAATGGGAGAGGGCGGCCGTGGCCGCCCTCCCCCGCGTCCGCAGGGAGTCGCTGCTGCGGACTCCGCGGCCGGCCAGCCCGGCCGCAGTTCCTTGCGAGAACTCCCCGGTGTGCGTCTCCAGCATTGTTCGCGCGGGCGCGCGCGTCTGTACCGGGTGCCGCTGAACCACCTGCGGAAAAGCCGCAGCTACCGTGTGCCGATGTTCACGGGGATCGTTCGCGAGCGCGGCCGCATCGTCTCGTTCGACGCCTCGCGCCTCGTCGTGGCAGCCGATACGGAAGCGGAGCTCGGCGATTCGATCGCGATTGCAGGTGTCTGCCTGACCGTGGTCGGGCGCGGCTCCGGCACGCTGGCGTTCGACGTCGTCGGCGAGACGCTCGAGCGGACGACGCTCGGCCGCAAGGCTGCGGGGGACGACGTCAACGTCGAGCCGGCGCTGCGTGCGGGCGAGCCGCTCGGCGGCCACATCGTGCAAGGGCACGTCGACGGCGTCGGCGCGCTGCGCGGGGAGACCGACGGCCTGACGTGGATCGACGCGCCCGCCGCGATCCTGCGGTATTGCGTCGTCAAGGGCTCGGTCGCCGTCGACGGCACCTCGCTGACGATCGCGGCGCTCGACGAGGCCGGCTTCGCGGTCGCGCTCGTCCCGCACACGCTGGAGATCACGACTCTGGGCGGGCTCCAGCCCGGCGACGGCGTCAACCTCGAGGTCGACGTCCTCGCGAAGTACGTCGAGAGGCTTACGATCACGTCGTGAGCTTCGCCACGGTGGAAGAGGCGATCGAGGACGTCCGCGAGGGGCGGATGGTGATCGTCGTCGACGCTGCCGACCGCGAGAACGAGGGCGACCTCACGATCGCCGCGCAGTTCGCGACGCCGGATGCGATCGCGTTCATGGCGAAGGAGGGGCGCGGCCTTATCTGCCTCTGTCTGACACCGGACCGGGTTGACGATCTGGGGCTCAAGATGATGACCGAGCGCAACGAGACGCCGTACGGCACCGCGTTCACGGTCTCGATCGAGGCGCGCGAGGGCATCTCCACCGGCATCTCCGCGCACGACCGCGCACGCACGATCCAGGTCGCGATCGACGCGTCGAAGAGCGGGGCCGATCTCGTGCAGCCCGGTCACGTGTTCCCCCTGCGTGCGCGCGAGGGCGGCGTGCTGCAGCGCGCGGGCCAGACCGAGGCGGCCGTCGACCTGGCGCGGCTCGCAGGGCTCATTCCCGCCGGCGTCATCTGCGAGGTGATGAAGGACGACGGGACGATGGCGCGCGTCCCCGACCTGGAGGAGTTCTGCGCGAAGCACGGCCTCAAGCTCGTCACCGTCGCCGACCTCATCGAGTACCGGCGGCGGCACGAGAAGCTCGTCGACCGCGAGGTGGCCGTGCGCCTGCCGACCACCTGGGGCGACTTCGACGCGGTGCTCTTCACCGAGAAGCTGACCGGGAAGCAGCACGTCGCGCTCGTGCACGGCGACATCGAGGGCGCCGAGGACGTGCTCGTGCGCGTCCACTCCGAGTGCCTCACCGGCGACGTCTTCCACTCGCTCCGGTGCGACTGCGGCGAGCAGCTCGACGCGGCGATGAGGCTCATCGCCGCCGAGCCGCGCGGCGTCCTCCTGTACATGGCGCAGGAGGGACGCGGCATCGGCCTCCTGAACAAGCTGAAGGCGTACGAGCTGCAGGAGACCGGCCTCGACACGGTCGACGCGAACCTCGCGCTCGGCTTCGGCGCGGACGAGCGGGAGTGGGGGATCGGCAACCAGATCCTCAGCGACCTCGGTCTGACGACCATCCGCCTGCTGACGAACAACCCGAAGAAGGTGTCCGGCCTGCAGGCGTACGGGCTCGAGGTGACCGAGCAGGTGCCGATCGAGATGCCGCCACATCCGGAGAACCGGCGGTACCTGGCCGCCAAGCGGGATAAGCTCGGCCACGGCTTGCACCACCAAGGTCTGCGGTTCGAGGAGGACGCGTGAGCGACGAGCAGTGGCCGGGCGAACAGTCGGTGGAGGTGGCGAACCCGCCTGAGGAGGACACGGGCGAGGAGCCCATGGCCGCGCCGGAAGAGCCGGCCGCGGAGCTGGAGCAGCTCGCGGGCCACGCACCCGGTGGGCTCGACATTCCGGACGGCATCGACCTCGTCGAGGGATCGGCGTGGGGGACGCGGAAGCGCGTCGCGATCGTCCTCTCCCGCTTCAACGGCGACGTCACCAACCGATTGCTCGCGTCGGCGCTCGAAGAGCTCGAACGCGTGGGCATCGACAGCGAGCACATCACCGTCATGCCGGTCCCGGGGGCGTTCGAGCTCCCGCTCGGCGCGATGGCGCTCGCGAAGACGCGGCGGTACGTCGCGATCATCGCGCTCGGCTGCGTCATCCGCGGCGAGACGGCGCACTTCGAATACGTCGCCGGCGAGGCGGCGTCCGGGTTGCAGCTGGCCGCGCTCGAGACCGGCGTCCCCGTGGCCTTCGGCGTCCTGACGACGGAGAACCTCGAGCAGGCGATGGCGCGCGCGGACAAGGGGGCGGAGGCGGTGCGCTCGGCCCTCGAGATGGCCGATCTCTTCAGCCGGCTGCGCGCGACCGCGAAGGCGTCGGCTTAGCGCCGGGCAAGGTCGGCGGCGGTTGTCCCGCCGGGAGCCGCTAGACTGCGCCGCCGATGTCGAAGGTCTGCGCCATTTGCGGGAAGAAGCCGAGCTTCGGTCACCACCGGAGCCATTCGATGGTCGCCACCAAGCGCCGCTTCGACCCGAACCTGCAGCACGTCCGCGTCGTCCTCAAAGGGAAGCCGACCCGGGCGTACGTCTGCACGCGCTGCCTCAAGGCCGGGAAGGTTCAGAAGGCGGTTTGAGGCTCGCCGATCGATTCCGCGAGTGGCGGATCGATCGGATGACCGACCGCGTCGCGCGGCGTCCCCACGGCCGCAAGGCGCGGGCGACGTACGGCTCCCCGACCTCTCACGACTTCGCGTGGCCGCACGTCCTCGAGGCGCTCGAGCTGGGGCCGGACGACCGGCTTCTCGACGTCGGCTGCGGCGGCGGCTCTTTCCTGCGCCATGTTCGCGACACGATCGGCTGCGAGGTCGCCGGCATCGACCACAGCCGCGACATGGTGAGGCTGGCCGCTCCGTTCGCGAAGCTCGGGCGGGCGGAGGAGCTTCCGTTCGCCGACCGGTCGTTCACCGCCGTCTCCTCAGTGGTCGCGTTCTTCTTCTTCCCCGACCCTGTGCGCGTGCTGCGCGAGATGCGGCGCGTGCTCGATCCGGAGCGCGGGCGCATCGCCATCTACACGACCGCACCGGAGGCGAAAGGCTCGCCGGCGGCTCCGTACCCGCTTGCGACGCGGGGCCACTTCTACTCGGACGAGGAGATCGTCGCGCTCCCGCTCGAGGCCGGTTTCCGCGAGGCCTCCATTGCCTTCCGCGAGCCCTGGGCGCAACTCCTCGCGGCCAGGTAGCGTCAAACGGAGCGGTGGAGGCCGTGTCCACACCCTCCCTCGGCCGGATCACGATCGCGAACGCCGCGATCGAGCACATCGTCGGCGAGACCGTCCGCGAGTGCTACGGCGTCGTCGCGATGGCCGGGCCGAAATGGCTGCCCGAGCGCGTGCGCAAGGGCATCGAGATCGGCCGGGACGGCGACGAGGTGGCGATCGACCTGCACGTCGTCGTCGAGTACGGCCTCAACCTCGCCGAGGTTGCGTCCACCATCCGCAACCGCGTGTCGTACGAGGTCGGCCGCCTCACCGGGCTCCCCGTCCGTGCCGTCGAGGTGCACATCGACGACGTGCGGAGAGCGAAATGAACCTCAACGGGGATCTGAAAGCGCTGCAGAAGGTCGTCGACGGTGCGCTCGCCTCGCTCGAGGCGAGCCGACAACGTATCGACGACCTCAACGTCTATCCCGTTCCCGACGGCGACACCGGGACGAATCTGACGATGACCGTGCGCGCGGTCGCCGACGCGGTCGAGAGCACCACGGCCGGGAGCCGGCAGTCGCTCGCACGCGACGTCGCGCGCGGGGCGCTCATGGGTGCGCGCGGAAACTCCGGCGTCATCTTCTCGCAGATCGTCCGCGGCGCCGCCGACGTGCTCGGCGAGACGAACGGGCCTCGCATCGACGCGCGGTCGGCCGCACTCGCGCTTCGCGGCGCCTCCGACGCCGCCTATCGTGCAGTCCGCCGCCCGGTCGAGGGAACGATGCTCTCCGTCATCCGCGAGCTCGCCGAGGAGGCGGAGACGCGCGCGCAGGACGAGCCGGCGCTCGGCGACCTGCTCCTCGAGCTCGTCCGCCGCGGAGAGGCTGCGGTCGCACGCACGCCGGAGCAGCTGCAGGTCCTACGCGACGCCGGTGTCGTCGACGCGGGGGGCGCGGGATTGCTCGAGCTCGTCCGCGGCGTCGCCGCCACCGTCAGCGGCGAGCCACTGCCGCCGCTGCCGCCCCGGCTCGAGAGCGTCGGCGTCGAGGCGATCCACCAGGAGCTCTCGCCGTATCGCTACTGCACCGTCTTCCTCGTCGAGGGGAACGACCTCGACCGCGACGGGCTCGAGGACCGGCTCGAGCAGCTCGGCGACTCCCTCCTCGTCGTCGGGGACTCGAACGCACTGAAGGTCCACGTGCACACGGACGACCCCGGCGCGGCGCTGTCGCTCGGGACCGCGGCCGGAACGATCGACGGCGTCGAGATCGCGAACATGCACGAGCAGACGCATCAACGCGAGGAGCGGCTCCTGCAAGCGGTGCCGAGCCGACCGAGGACGACCGGCGTCGTCGCGGTCGTCGCCGGCGGAGGCAACCGTCACCTCTTCGAGCAGCTCGCCGAAGGCATGGGCCCGATCGCCATCATCGAGGGCGGCCAGACGATGAATCCATCCACCGCCGAGCTCGTCGCCGCAGTGCAGTCGCTCGACTCGGAGGAGGCGATTCTCCTCCCGAACAACTCCAACGTCATCCTCGCCGCAGAGCACGCGGCCGAGAACGCGGGCCGTCCCGTCGAGGTCGTCGCCGCCGACTCGATTCCCGCCGGCCTCGCCGCGATGGTCGCGTTCGACGGCTCGCGCTCCGCCGCCGACAACGCTGCCGAGATGCGCGAGGCGGTCGACGAAGTCGCGACGGGCGAGGTGACGATCGCGTCGCGCGACGTCGAGCTCGCCGGCGTCGACATCCGCAAGGGGGAGTGGCTCGGGCTCGCCGATGGAGTCCCCGTCGCCGGCGGTGCCGACTTCGAAGACGTCGCGGCGGCGGTGGCGGACGCGTTGGTCGTCGAGCCGCGCGACCTGCTGACCATCCTCACGGGAGTGGATGCGCCGCCGCTCGACGGGCTCGTCGCCCGCATCGAGGCAGCGCATCCCGACCTCGACGTCGACGTCCAGGCGGGTGGCCAGCCTCACTATCACCTGCTTCTCTCGGCCGAGTAGTCTCCAAGGCCAGTGGTGCGGCCCGTCCGGATCCTGCTCGTCGAGGACAACGCCGTCTTCCGCGAGGCATTGGAGCTCCTGTTCTCCCTCCGCGACGACATCGACGTGGTCGCCTCGGTCGGGGACGGCAACGCGGCCGTGCCCGCGTGCATCGAGCACGAGCCGGACGTCGTGCTGATGGACTACCGCCTGCCCGGGCTCGACGGAGTGCAGGCGACGCGCGCGGTCCGCGCGGCATGCCCGCAGGCGGCGGTCGTATGCCTCACCGCCTCGGCGGGCGGTCGCGAGATCGAGGCGCTGGAGGAGGCCGGGGCGATCACGTGCCTCCGCAAGGACCAGGAGCTGGAGGAGATCGTCGACGCGATCAAGCGCGCCGCCGAGAGCGCCGCGTGGAGCTGAGCACCGCCGACACCGCGATCGTGCTGGACTCGACCGCGGACTTCCCGGACGCCGCGCAGCGCCATCCGAACTGGCGCGTCGTCCCGCTGTACGTCAACTTCGGGACCGAGAGCTATCGCGACGGCGTCGACCTGACGGCGGACGAGTTCTACGCGCGGCTGAAGACGGCGGAGACGATGCCGACGACGTCGCAGCCGACGCCGGCCGATTTCAAGGCCGTCTACGA
>Ga0187809_10000404_pt1 | contig 23684 bp, 21 predicted proteins | sample NC_wetland_sal_i_8_FD_132415 | JGI IMG/M metagenome (GOLD analysis project Ga0187809, IMG submission 132415) | Wetland sediment microbial communities from Neuse River Estuary, North Carolina, USA - ASW_4 | ecosystem: Environmental > Aquatic > Freshwater > Wetlands > Sediment | place: USA: North...
CGCAGGCTGACGGACATCTTCTACCGGCTGCGGGCATTCGGGATCCTCGCAGCGCTCGCAGTCCTCGTCGTCGTCACGTCGGCCATCCAGCCACGGTTCCTCAGCGGCAACGAGCTCAACATCATCCTGGGCAACACAAACATCCTCGCCCTGCTCGCGCTCGGCGAGGCCGCCGTCGTCATCAGCCGGAACGTCGACCTCTCCGTCGGCTCGACCCTCGGGCTTGCGGCATTCGCGTCGGGGAGCATGTTCGGACACCTGCACGGCGTGCCGACCGTGCTCGCGATCGTCATCGTGTTCATCGTCGGCATCGGCGTCGGAACGGCGTGCGGGATCGTCAACGGCGCCCTGACGACCCTCGGCCGCGTGCCGAGCCTCGTCGTCACGCTGGCGACGCTCTACGTCTTCCGCGGCATCGACATCCTGATCATCGGCGGCGGCCAGGTGGTCGCGAGCTCGCTGCCGAACGGCTTCTTCGAGATCTCCCTCAAGAGCGTCTACGACGTGCCCTACCTCGCGCTCGTGGTCGCGGCGGTCGTCGCCGTCGCCGCGTTCTATCTCCGTTCGTACCGCTCGGGCCGCGATCTGTACGCCATCGGCTCGAACCCCGAGGCCGCGCGGCTGGTGGGCATCCCCATCGAGCGTCGCGTGTTCGGCGCGTTCGTCGTCAGCGGCGCGCTGGCCGGCGTCGCGGGCGTCCTCTGGGCATCGAAGTACGGGACGCTCGACTCCACCGCCGGCTCTGGTTACGAGCTGACCGTGATCGCGGCGGTCGTGATCGGCGGAGTCGCGATCTTCGGCGGCAGCGGCAGCGTCGTCGGCGCGGCTGTAGGAGCGCTCCTCTTGAACACCATCCTCGGCGCGCTCTACGTCGTCGGCGTCTCGCCGTTCTGGACGCAGGCGATCTCGGGGATGATGATCCTCCTCGCGATCACGCTCGACCGGCTGGTCTCGCTCCAGCTGACGGCGTCCCTCCGCCGGAAGAGGAGCGCGCATGCAGCGTGAGCTGCGGCAGCGGGTGCAGCCGCTCGTCCGGTGGGAGGCGGGGCTCGCGATCGTGCTCGGCGCCATCGTCCTGCTCGGGACGCAGGTCTCGTCGGCGTTCCTCACGCAGGGAAACCTGTTCTACCTGTGCATATCGATCGGCGAGGTCGCGATCATGACGCTGCCGCTGACGCTGATCATCGTGACCGGCGAGATCGACCTCTCGGTGGCGTCGATCCTCGGGCTCTCGAGCGCGATGCTCGGCTACCTGACGAGCCACGGCTGGTCCGTCTGGCCGAGCTTCGCGGTCGTGCTCGCGCTCGGCGCCGCCGCGGGCCTCTTCAACGGGTTCCTCGTCACCCGCGTCGGCCTTCCCTCGCTCGCGGTGACGATCGGCACCCTCACGCTGTACCGCGGCTTCGCGGTCGTGATCCTCGGCCCGAACATCATCTCGACGTTCCCGTCGAGGTTCACGAGCATCGGGATCAATGCGATCGGCGGCACGTTCCTCTCCTGGTCGGTCCTGTTCTTCCTGATCCTCGCCGTTGCCTTCGGCGTCGTGCTCCATCTCACGCCGTTCGGCCGTTCGCTCTTCGCCATCGGTCTCAACACCGAGGCCGCGCTCTTCGCCGGTATCCGCGTCAAGCGGATCAAGCTGTGGCTGTACGTGCTGTCGGGGATCGTCTGCGCGTTCGCCGGGATCCTCTACACGTTCAGGCTCTCGACCGCGGTGCAGGACAACGGCCTCGGGCTCGAGCTGAACGTCGTCGCGATCGTCCTACTCGGCGGGGTGTCGATCTTCGGAGGGCGCGGTTCGATCGTCGGCGTCGTCCTCGGCGTCTTCGTGTACGCCGCGCTGCAGAACGTGCTCTTCCTGACGAGCTTCCCGCAGCGGGCGTTCGGGATCGTCACCGGCGGCCTGCTGCTGGTCAGCGTCCTCGTCCCGAACGCCGGCGCGATCGCACGCAGGGTCAAAGAGCTCCAGAGACGCCGCCTGCGCGGCCGCGCCGCGCTCGAGGCGAGCTGACAGGGAGGTGGTCATTTGAAGGAACCGTCGTCCGTCTCGTCCGTCCAATTCGCGAAGGGAGGATCATGATCGATCGGAGTGCACGGAGGGCCCGCTGGGGCGCAATCGTCCTCGGGCTCGTCCTCGTCCTCGGCGCCGTCCCGATGGCGTCCGCCGCGGGCTCGGCGAAGCCGCTGAAGAAGGGCCTCAAGGTCTTCGTCATCCCGAAGAACCTCGGCAACCCGTACTTCACCACCTCCGACAGCGTCAAGTCGGGGGGCGCGCTCGCCGCGCTGAAGGCCCTCGGCGAGAAAGGCACGGAGACGAGCGGGACCGCCGCGACGGCGGCCTCGCAGATCCCTGCGATCCAGGCCGCGATCACGAAGGGTGCAAATGCGCTGGTCGTCTCTGCGTCGGACGCCGCCGCGCTTTGCCCGACGCTGAAGTCGGCGATGAAGAAGCACATCGCCGTCGTCACGTACGACTCCGACGCCCCGGCGTGCAGGAATCTCTTCGTGAACCAGGCGAACACGGCGGCGATCGGCACGAGCGAGGTCGACCTGCTCGCGAAGGAAATCGGGCAAAGCGGTCAGATCGCGATCGTGTCGGCGGCCGCCTCGGCCACGAACCAGAACGCCTGGATCGGCTACATGAAGCAGGAGCTGCAGAAGTACCCGAACATGTCGCTCGTCTCGACCGTCTACGGCAACGATGATCCGACCACGTCGACGCAGGTGACCCAGGGTCTGCTGCAGCAGTACCCGAACCTGAAGGGGATCATCTCGCCGACGACCGTGGGGATCGCGGCCGCGGCCGCCGTGCTCGACACGCCGCAGTACCGCGGCAAGGTCAAGCTCACGGGCCTCGGTACGCCGAACTCGCTCCGCAAGTACGTCAAGGACGGGACAATCGACGCGTTCGAGCTCTGGAACCCCGCCGACCTCGGCTACCTCGCCGCGTACGCGGCGGTCAACTATGCCTCGGGCACGATCACGGGCAAGGCTGGGCAGTCGTTCACGGCCGGCAAGCTCGGCAAGTACAAGATCGGCGCGCAGCAGACCATCCTGCTCGGTCCGCCGTTCGTCTTCAACGCGCAGAACATCGACAAGTTCAACTTCTAGACGGCGGTATCGGAGGGCGACGGCCTCGTGTCGCCGCCCTCCGACGACTACGCGGGCGCGGAGACGCCGACGTTGAGCGGATGGTGGCACGCGGCGAGGTGCCCGTTCCGGTAGTCGACGAGCGGCGGCTCCACCTGCCGGCAGACGTCCGTCGCGTAGCGGCAGCGCGGATGGAAGCGGCAGCCCGACGGCGGGTTGATCGGGCTCGGCACGTCGCCTTCGAGAACGATCCGCTTGCGCTTCTCGCTCAGGTCCGGGTCCGGGATCGGGACCGCCGAGAGCAGCGCCTCGGTGTACGGCATGATCGGCCGCTCGTAGAGCTCTTCCGCCGGCGACAGCTCGACGAGCTTGCCGAGGTACATGACCGCGATGCGGTCGGACACGTGCCGCACCACTCCCAGGTCGTGCGCGATGAAGACGTACGTCAGAGAGAGCTCCTCCTGGAGATCCTCGAGCAGGTTCAGGATCTGCGACTGAATCGAGACGTCGAGCGCAGAGACCGGCTCGTCCGCGACGACGAGCTTCGGGCGCAGCGCGAGCGCGCGCGCGACGCCGATCCGCTGGCGCTGCCCTCCGGAGAACTCGTGCGGGAAGCGGTTGTAGTGCTCGGGCGAGAGTCCGACCACCTCGAGCAGCTCCTGCACGCGCTGCCTGCGCTCGCGCAAGTCGCCGACCCGGTGGATCTGGAGCGGTGCGGCGATGATGGAACCGACGCGTTTGCGCGGATTCAGGCTCGCATACGGATCCTGGAACACCATCTGGATCTCCTGGCGCAGCGGCCGGAGCGCACGCCTGCTGAGCGTCGCGATCGACCGGCCCTGATAGAGGATGTCCCCGTCCGTCGGCTCGAGCAGCCTCACGATCGTCCGTCCGAGAGTGGACTTGCCGCACCCCGACTCGCCGACGAGCCCGATCGTCTCGCCTTCGCGCACCGAGAACGACACGTCGTCGACTGCGTGCACGCGCGCGAGCTCGCGCCCGAGCACGCCGCCGCGAATCGGGAAGTACTTCTTCAGGTTCCGGACCTCGAGCAGCGCCGGCTCGGTGCCACTTCCGCTCATGCGACTGCCGTGTCGCCGCGGATCGACCGGTCCCGCAGCGCTCGCTTCGCCGGGACGTCGAGCCAGCAGCGGTCGAGGTGGCCGGGAGCTCCGGTCCGCGCTGCGAGCGTGGGCTCCTCGAGGCAGCGCTCGTGTGCGTGCGGGCAGCGGGGCCGGAAGACGCAGCCCGCAGGAGGCCGGATCAGCGACGGCGGCATGCCCTTGATCGAGTGCAGCCGCTCCTGCTTCGGCCGGTCGAGCCGCGGGATCGAGCCGAGCAGCCCCCACGTGTACGGGTGCTGCGGGTCGTAGAAGAGCTCGCGGGTGGCCCCGGACTCGACGACCCGTCCGGCGTACATGACCGCGATCCGATCGGCGATGCCGGCGACGACGCCGAGGTCGTGGCTGATGAGGATCACCGCCGAGCCGAAGTCGTCCTTCAGGCGGTCGATCAGCTCGAGTATCTGCGCCTGGATCGTCACGTCGAGCGCTGTCGTCGGCTCGTCGGCGATGAGGATCTCGGGGTTGTTCGCCAGTGCCATGGCGATCATGGCGCGCTGCCGCATCCCGCCGGAGAACTCGTGCGGGAAGTCGTCCACGCGGCGCTCGGGCTGCGGGATCCCCACCTGTGCGAGCAGCTCCACGGCGTGTTTCCGTGCGGCCGCCTTCGACCCGCCCCGGTGCGTGACGATCGCCTCGATGATCTGGTCGCCGACCCGGTAGACCGGGTTGAGCGACGTCATCGGGTCCTGGAAGATCATCGCTATCTCGCCGCCGCGCACCTCCCGCATCTGCTTCTCGGGCAGCGACATCACGTCGCGGCCCTTGTAGATCACCTCGCCCTCGAAGATCGCGTTGGGATCGTTGATGAGGCGGAGCACGGACATCACCGTGACGCTCTTGCCGGAGCCGGACTCGCCGACGATTCCGAGCACCTCGCCACGGGCCAGCGTGAAGGAGACGCCGTCGACCGCACGGACGACTCCGTCCTCCGTTCGGAAGGAAATCTTCAGGTTCCGGACCTCGAGGAGCTGCTCGGGCATCAAGCGGCCCTGATCCGCGGGTCGAGCCGGGCGTAGAGGACATCGACGACGGCGTTCGCGATCGTGATGAAGAACGCCCCGTAGATGACGGTCGCCATGATCACGGGGAGGTCGAGGGACACGAGCGAGTCGTACGTCAGCTTCCCGACCCCCGGGAGGCCGAAGACCACCTCGGTGAGGATCGCGCCGCCGCCGACGAGGACGCCGAAGTCGAGCCCGAACAGGCTGACGAAGGTGATCATCGAGTTGCGCAGCATGTGCCTGAGCAGCACCTGCCGTTCGGAAAGGCCCTTTGCGCGGGCCGTCCGGACGTAGTCCTCGTTCGCGACGTCGAGCAGGTTGGCGCGCAGGACGCGCGCGTAGAAGCCGATGTAGAGCACCGACAGCGTCAACCACGGGATGATCAGATGGAGGAACCACTGCAACGGGTTTGCGGTCAGCGCCGTGTAGCCGTTCGGGGGCACCCAGTGGAAGAGGAACGTGTCGTGCAGCCGGTCCTCGGTCACGAGGTTCGCGACCTCGCCGAGCCAGAAGACGGGCATCGAGATGCCGATCAGCGCGAGGACCATCAACAACGGGTCGAGGATCGTTTCCTTGAAGACGACCGCGAGCAGGCCGATGAGGATGCTGAACACGACCCAGATCACGGCTGCCCCGAAGACGAGCGAGAACGTGACCGGCGTCGCCTCCCAGATCGCAGGCACGACCTTCAGCGCGGTGTTGCCGTACGAGACGAGGTCGCGCGAGATCAGCAGCCGCTTCATCATCAACGCGTAGCGCACCGGCAGCGGCCGGTCGAGGCCGAATTGATGGCGTACGGCGGCGATCGTCTGCGGTGTCGGGTTGCGACCGGCGAGCTGCCGAGACGGGTCGACTCCGGGGGTGGCGAAGAAGATCAGGAAGGTGAGCACCGTGATCGCGAACAGGACGATCACGAGGCTCAGCGTGCGACGGACGACGAAGACGGCCATCAGCCCTTGAGCCTCAGCTTCGCGCGCGGGTCGAGGGCGTCACGGACGCCGTCGCCGAGGACGTTCAGCGACAGGACGGTGAGCACGATCATGATCCCCGGCGCGATCGCCACCCACGGTCGGGTGTACAGCAGGTCCTGGCCGTCGTCGATGATCGTCCCCCAGCTCGCGTTCGGCGGCTGGACGCCGATCGAGAGGAACGACAGCGCCGACTCGGTGAGGATCGTCGTTGCGATCATCAGCGGCAGCATCACGATCACCGTCGGCAGGACGTTCGGAAGGATCTCGCCGAACATCAGCCGGACGTTCGACGCGCCCAGTCCGACCGCAGCCTCCACGAACTCCTTCTCCCGGACCGAGAGCACCTGTCCCCGCACCGGCCGGTACACGTACGGGACGTAGACGAAGGCGATGATGATCGTCGGGATCCAGAGGCTCGCCGGGTCGACGAACGGGTGCTCGAGCGTGAGCAGCACCGTGGCGAGCGAGATCGCGAGGAGGTAGACGGGGAACGCCCAGATCAGGTCCATCAGCCGCGAGAGCACGGCGTCGACCACGCGGCCGAAGAACCCTGCCAGAAGTGCGAGGACGGACGCGATCCCCGAGCAGAGAAGCGCCGAGCCGACTCCGATCTCGAGCGACGAGCGGCCGCCGTAGAGGACGCGTGCCATCACGTCGCGGCCTTGCTCGTCGGCGCCGATGAAGTAGTTCGCGTGCCACGTCGGCCCGATCGGAATCTCGCCGATGCCGAGCGCGCCGCCGCCCTGCTGGATCACGGCGACACGCTTCCCGCCGATGACGGTCGTCGCCTCGAGGTTCGTCGCGAACGGGTGCGTGTGCGCGATGTCGTGCGCGTAGACCGGCGCGCCGACGCTGACGACCACGATCAGAACGAACAGCGTCAGCGCTGCAAGGGCGAGCCGGTTTCGGGCCAGCCGGCGCCCGGCGAGGCGCCAGGGGCTCTTTCCGGAGACCTCCTGGACGCTCTCGCCGGGCGCTGGGCCGGCTTCATCTCCCGGCTCGTAGGCGAACTCGGCCACTCGCCGTTCCGCCCCGGGTTACGTGATCGACACCTGGTCGAGCAGCAAGTACCACTGCGGGCTCCAGGTGAAGTCCTTCACGCGCGACGAGACGAGGTTCAACTGCCTCGGGTTGAACATGGCGACCCACGGCGCCTGGTCGGTGACCTGGTGGTCGACCTGCGCCCAGATCCTGTTCGCCTCGGACGGGCTCCTGGCGCCGACCGTCTCGGCGTGGTCCATCTCCGCCTGGATCGGCTTGTTGCAGAACTCGGCGATGTTCGGGCTCGCGTTGCTCGCGGGGTGGAACGATCCGCACCCGAGCAGGATGTTCAGGAAGTCCGACGCCGCCGGGTAGTCCTGGTACCAGTCCGAGAACGCGAACGGCACCTTGTTCTTCGAGTTCTGGATGAACGCGTACTGGATGCTGTTCGAGAGGAACTGCGGCCGCGCCTTGTAGCCGAGGCTGTTCAGCAGACCGACGAAGTACGTCCCGAGCGCCTTGTCGGCATCCGTCGTGTCGGTGTTCACCTTCACGACCATGCCCTTCGTCCCCGAGGCCGCGACGAGTGCGCGCGCCTTCGTCAGGTCCGGCGCGGTCCACTTCGTGCCCGGGTGGATCGTGTACGGGCAGTACGGCTTGTAGCCCGGGAAGCCGGGCGGCAGCACCTGGCAGGTGGGCGTGTTCAGCTTCGGGCCGCCGTAGATCTTGACGAGCGCGTTGCGATCGGTCGCGAAGTTGACCGCCTGGCGGGCCTTGAGGTTGTTGAACGGCGGGATCCGCGTGTTGAAGGCAAAGTAGAACGTTGCGGTCAGCGTCTCGATGTGGACGAGCTTCGGGTACTTCGTGCTCAGCTCGTTGAGCCGGTCGGCCGGGATCTGGTCCGAGTTCGCGATGAAATCGGCCTGGTTCTGCTCCACCTGCGTCACCTCGGACTCGACGCTGAGACCGAACTTCTGGACGATCGTGTCCGGGACGCCCGCCGGCTGTGCGAGCTTCGACCACACGTGGAAGTACGGGTTCCGGACGATCTTCATCTCCTTGTTCGGCGCATACTCGACCCACTTGTACGGACCGGTGCCCGCCGGCGGGATATTGAGGTTGTGCGCGGGCGTGTTCGCTGGGAGGATGAACGCGAACGGGAGCGCGAGCTGGTCGAGGAACTCGGGGTCGGCCACCGCAAGGTGGAAGGTCACCTTGTTCCCCTTGACGACGATCCCCTTCGAGAGGTCGCACGTCTTCGGCGTCTTCACGCAGGCGTCGCCGCCCTCGATCGCGTTGTACCAGGCGCCTGCATTCGGGCTGTCGCCGATCTTGAAAAGGCGCTCGAAGGTCGCCTTGACGTCCTTGCCGGTGAGCGTCTGGCCGTTCGAGAACTTGATCCCCGAGCGCAGCGTGAACGTCCACGTCTTGCCGTCGTCGGTCGGCTTCGGGACGGTAGTGGCGAGGTCCGGCACGATCGTCGTCCCGAGCTTGCCGCCCGAATGGGCGAAACCGACGAGACCGTCGTGCGTGATGATGAGGAACTGCCACTCCTGCAGCGTGTAGTTGACCTGCGGGTCGGGCGAGCCCGCCGGGGCGGCGTTCGCGAGCGTGATCAAGGTTCCTCCGCTCGCCCCGCGCGCGGTCGCTGACGTCCTCGTCGAGCCCTTACCGGCGGCGGTCCCGGCCGACGCTGCCGCAAGCGCAGCGACCGTGACGAGCGCCGCCCAGCGAGTCATGGAGCGCTTCACCGAACTCCCTCCTTGGATCCAGCAGACGATTGAGCTGCCGATCGCGCGAGTGTCGCATCCCCCGGCCCTCGCCGCCACTGCGGCGGGTGTAGGGTGGCGCGGTGAGCGCGGTGCGGAAGGCCGTGCGCGAGGGCACGGCGCCGCTCGATCTCGGCCGGGAGACGGCCGAGACGTGGTACCGCGTCACGGGCGACCTCCGTCCGGACGACTCCGCTGTGCCGGCGCCGCTCGTCGTCCTCCACGGCGGCCCGGGTGCGAGCCACGACTACCTGCTCTCGCTCATCGACCTCGCCGAGGAGGGGCGCGCCGTCGTCCACTACGACCAGCTCGGCAACGGGCGCAGCACCCACTTCCCCGAGCGCGGCGCGGACTTCTGGACGGTCGAGCTCTTCGTGCGCGAGCTGCACAACCTCGTCGAGACGCTCGGCATCGCCGGCCGCCATCACGTCCTCGGCCAATCATGGGGCGGGTTCCTCGCGCAGGAGTACGCGCTCACGCATCCGCCGGGGCTGCGCTCGCTCGTCCTCGCCGACACAGCCGCCTCCTTCCCGGACTTCGTCGCCGAGGCGCACCGGCTCCGGGCCGATCTCCCGCCCGGGGTCGACGCGACCCTGCGGCGCCACGAGGAGGCCGGCACCACCGACGATCCCGAGTACGCCGCGGCGTGCGACGTGTTCTACCGGCGCCACGTCTGCCGGCTCGACCCGTGGCCGGACGAGGTCGTCGAGGCGTTCGCCTGGATCGAGCGCGACCCGACCGTCTACCACACGATGAACGGACCGAGCGAGTTCCACGTGATCGGATCGATTCGGGACTGGCAGGCGAAGGACCGGCTGGGCTCGATCGATGTGCCGACCCTGCTCGTTTCCGGAAGCCACGACGAGGCGACGCCTGCACTGCAGGAAGCGCTCAGGGACGGGATCCGCGGCGCAGAGTGGGTGCTCTTCGAGGACTCGTCGCATCTGCCTCACGTCGAGGAGCGCGAGCGCTACATGCAGGTCGTCGGCGCCTGGCTCACCCGTAACGACTGAGTCTTCCCGAGGCTCGCGCGATCGCCTCCGGGTCGAAGAGATCGTCGAACCCGTGCAGCTCGCGCACGTCGGCGAGGGACGCAGCGTCGCGCGTTCGGTCGAGGCTCTCGAGGAGCGCGAGCACGAAGCCCTCCGTCTGGTTTCGCAGCGTCAGCGTCGCCCCTGCGGGGACGGCTACCGTCCCCCCGGCGGCGAGGCTGTGCGGACCGGTCCAACGGCCGGCCGCGTACGTAAGCTTCACGTCCTCCACCCGGCTCGGCGCGGCCGGCGTTAGCGTGAGCTGGTTCGCTGCGCCGATCGTCCGCAGCCGCAACGGCTCCGTGACCGGCAGCTCGACGGCGCGGTCCTCGCGAGGACGGAGATGCTGCTGCGCGGCGACGTGCGGCATGCGCAGCGGGCCGCCGATGCAGTAGATCTCGTCGCGCGTCGACCGAACGTCCGAGCTGATCGAGAAGCGGAGCTCGAGATCGCGGTCTACGTCGACCGTGTACAGGATCCCGCAGGTGTCGCAATGGAACTGCGGCGGCAGCTCGCCGAGGTCGTCGACCGCCGCCTTCGGAACGCGGCAGTTCGGACACATGAGCTGCCACGTCGCTGCGAAGAGTCCGGCCCTCGTAGCGTGCAGGAACAGGTGCAGCACTGCCTCACGGTCGGCGCTCCACGCGTCCGCGACTGCATAAGCGCGAACGTTCACCAGCTGGTCGTAGCTGCCTTCGAGGACGCGCGTGCGGAGATTCGAGACGAGCGACGCATCGACCGGCGCACGCCGCAGCTCGGACACGAGCTGTTCGAGACGCTCGCCGTCGACCTGCGGTCGGTGTCTCGGCAGGGGAACGGGGTCCGGCTCGCCGGCGGCCTTGCGAGCGAGGTAGAGGTCGCAGAACTCGAGCAGGCCGTGCACCGGCGCCCGCCCGAGCTTCCACAGGAAGCGCCCCGTCACGTTCTTCGGCTTGAAGTACGCGTACGAGACGACGTTCGTCTCACCGTCGACCGGCTGCAGCTCGATGCCGCCGACGAGCCATTCGATCGGGCCCGTCTCGAACTCGCGACGCACGGCATAGCGCCGTTCGCGAATCCAGTCGAATGGAAACTCGCGCCAGCGAACAGGCACGACGCCGTACGCGCGGGCACGCGCGCGCCTCGTCAGGTCGCCGCCGTCGAGCGGCGAGAACTGAACGGCCGGCAGGCCGATGCTGCGGTTGAGGTGGTCGGTGTCCGCTAGCAGCCGCCAGGCCTCGGCCGCCGCGATCGGATATCGCCGTTGCTCCTCGTAGCGGACCGGCTCCTGTTTTGCGGGCATCCGCCGGATATACTCGCGCCCCGCAACGGTCAGGTCGAGGGAGCCGCCGTGGTGGAACGGATTCTCGTCGCAACCCACGGCCCAGGAGCGAGCAGGGCCGTCGACTGGGCTTCGGAGCTCGCCGGACGCTGCGGCGCGGAGCTCGTCGTCGTGCACGTCGTCGCGCCGGAGCATCTCGCCGCGGGCGAAGCGGAGCGACCCATCGCGGACGACCGCGCCAGGACGCGGCGCGTCTACGACTCCGACGAGGCCGCCGCCATCGTCCGGGTCGCCGAGGAGGAGAACGCCGATCTCGTCGTCGTCGACGGCGCCGGTATGAGCGACCGGACGGAGTTCCTGCTCGCGAGCGTGCCGAACCGCGTCTCGCACTCCGCGCGGTGCAGCGTCGTCATTGTCAACGACGAGGATGGCGTCCGCCCCGCCGCACCGGAGCGCGGCGCCGACGAGAGCGAGCCCTCCGACGCCGACCTCCTCGCGCGAGCGGCGCGCATCGGCCGCGTGCTCGGCGCGTACGGCCTCGGGAACCTGCGTGGCGGCGGTGACGCGTCCGCGCGGGCGCGGCGGCTCCGCGACGCGCTCGAGGAGCTCGGGCCGACCTTCGGAAAGCTCGGGCAGATCCTCTCCACGCGGCCGGATCTCCTGCCGCCCGAGCTGCTCGCCGAGCTCTCCGCGCTTCAGGATCGCGTCACGCCGCTCACGGAGGCCGAGGTCGTGGCGGTGATGGAGCGCGAGCTCCGCGTTCCGTGGGAGGACGTCTTCGTCGGCATCGAGCCGGATCCCATGGCGGCGGGCACGATCGCGCAGGTGCACCGGGCTGTCCTTGCCGACGGTGCGCGCGTCGTGGTGAAGGTGCAGCGCCCGAACGCGGAGGAGCAGATCGCGCGCGACCTCGGCCTCCTCGAGCGCTTCGGCGCCCGCGCGGCCGAGCGGCCGGCATTCCGACGGCTGGTCGACGTGCCGGCGATCATCGATCATCTCTCGAGCTCGCTTCGGCGGGAGCTCGATTTCCGGAACGAGGCCGCGAACATCGAGCGCATGCGCGGCGTCCTCGCGCCGTTCGATCAGCTCGAGGTGCCACAGGTCTACGACGCGCTGTCGACGCCGGCGCTCCTCGTCATGGAGGAGGTGCAGGGCGTGCCGATTCTCGAGGCGCCCGACGGCGAGGCTCGCCGGTCGGCGGCGCGCCAGCTCCTGGAGGCGTACTACCGGCAGGTTCTCGACGAAGGGTTCTTCCATGCGGACCCGCATCCCGGCAACCTCCTGTGGTCGGACGGGAAGATCTATCTCCTCGATCTCGGCATGACCGGCGAGGTCGACGCCGGACTGCGTGAGTCCCTGCTCCTGATGCTGCTCGCTTTCTGGCAGCAGGACGCGACGTTCCTTGCGGACGTCATGCTCACGCTGTCGGACCCGCCGCCCCGCGCCGGTTTCGATCCACTTGCATTCGAAGCGGAGCTCGCATCGCTTATCGGCGAGTACCGGCATCTCTCGCTGCGCGAGTTGCGGCTCGGCCCGCTGCTACAGCAGTTGACCGAGATCTCGGTGCGCCACGACGTCCGCCTTCCGGCCGCGCTCGCGCTGATCGGCAAGGCCTTCGGCCAGATGCAGCTGACCGCTGCGGAGCTCGACCCGGCGCTCGATCCGTTCTCGGTCGCCGGAAGCTTCTTCCTCAGACGCGTCGCCGCGCAAGCGCGGGCGGCCGTGAGCCCGCGGACGCTCTTCTACGAGGCGGAGAAGCTCCGCGTCCGCGCGACGCGCCTGCTCGAAGGGCTCGAGCGGCTCGCGGCGATGCGTCCTGAGGGCGGCGCGCGCACCGGCGACCTGCAGGCGTCGATCGGCCAAGCGGGCCGGCGGATCGCACTGGGCTTCGCAGCCGCAGCGGCTCTCCTCGCGACCGCAGTCGTCGCGGGCGCTGCGCACACAGCCGGGTGGACGACGCCCTTTCTCGGCGCGCTTGCGGGAGCTCTGACGTGCGTGCTCGCCGTCGACGTGCTGCGGCGTTGAGCTCCGGGCGCCTCGTCAGGGCCGGCAGCCGCGGGGCACTCGATGCGCTGATCGCGCTTGCGGTGGCGCTCGTGGAGCGCCGGCTCCGGAAGGCGCTCGCTCGACGCGGTGCCGTCTGACGACCGCCTTCCGGCGCACGTCATCCGGGCAGTCGAGGACGAGCTCGCTTCGCGCGGCGCCCGTATCGTCGCCGCGAGCATCGACAGCTTCTGGAGTCACAAGGCCTGGTTCGAGTCGAATCCGTTGCAGGCCGGCGTCCGATACTCGATCCTCGCCGATACCTCACAGCTCACCGCTCGACCTTGCTGCTTGATTCCGGACCACCTCGTTCGTCCCGCGACCATCGGCGACAGGGAAGTGGCGCACAGCACGACGGAGACGCTGCGCCTCCTCGGCCGGTAGCAGTCAGGTCCTCGAGCGGGACGCGCCCGGAGCGACGAGGCCGGTCTCGTAGGCGATGACGACGGCCTGTGCGCGGTCCCGCAGGCCGAGTTTCGTGAGGACGTGTGCGACGTGCGTCTTGACGGTCGTCTCGGCGACAACGAGTGTGGCGGCGATCTCGGCGTTCGAAAGGCCGCCGGCGACGAGCTCGAGCACCTCGAGCTCGCGCGCGGTCAGATCTGCGAGCTCGGTGGGTGTCGTTCCTGTCGGGGAGGGACGACGGCAGAACTCTTCGATCAGCCGGCGTGTGATCGCGGGCGCAACGAGCGTGTTGCCGTCGACGACAGTGCGGATCGCATCGGTCAGCTGGCCACGCCGGACGTCCTTGAGCAGGAAGCCGCTGGCCCCGGCCCGCATCGATTCGTAGACGTACTCGTTTCGATCGAAGGTGGTGAGGATGAGCACGCGGGGTGGTCGGGGCAGCGAGAGGAGGCGACGTGTCGCTTCGACGCCGTCGAGGTTTGGCATCTGGATGTCGACGAGGGCGACGTCCGGCTCGAGTTCACGTGCAACGGCGACGGCTTGCACGCCGTCGGCCGCCTCGCCGACGACTTCGAGATCGTCTTCGCGTTCGACGATCGCTCGCAGGCCGTCGCGGACGATCGCCTCGTCGTCGGCGATGATGACCCGGATCGAGCTGCTCATTGGCGCAGCGGCAGGCGCGCGCGGACATGGAAGCCGCCTTCAGGGCGCGCTCCGAGGTCGAGGTCGCCACCGTACAGCAACACCCGTTCGCGCATCCCGGTGAGACCGCGGCCACCCGCGTTGGGTTGGGGCAGGCTCGTGCCCTCATCGGTCACATGAATGACCACTGCATCCGCGCCGAACTCCACCGAGACTGCCGCTTTGGGGGGCCGCGCGTGCTTGAGCACGTTGGTCAACGACTCCTGAAGGATCCTGAACGCAGCCAGGTCGAGCCCTGCGGGTAGATCGGCCGGATCGCCGCGAATGTCCAGCGCGATCTCGGCGCCGGCGGCACGTGTGTGGTCGATCAGGTGCCCCAGCTGAGCCATCCCTGGTTGAGGCGCGAGACGTGCGCTCGAGTCGTCCTCGACGAGATCGAGGAGCCGCCGCATCTCGGCGAGGGCATCGCGCGCACTTCGCTCGACGCTGAGCAGCCGATCACGCAGCGGATCTGGCTCGGCGTCCTCGAGCATCGATAGCGCTGCGACGAGCTGAAGCACGATCACGCTGAGCCCATGACCGACGACGTCGTGTAGCTCCCGCGCGATCCGTGCCCGCTCGGTCGTCACGGCCTCCCGGGCCGCATGCTCCTTCGCCACGACCAGCGCTTGCGTTTCCGAGGCGCGTCGCTGGAAGGCGTACCCGAGCGGCCAGCCCGACGCGAGCACGGCATAGAAGACGGCGTCAGAACCTCCGAACGAGAAGACGGGGTCGGTCAGCTCGTGGATGGCGAGGCCGGCGAACGTCAGCGGTGCCGCAAAGACGACGCTTCCCGGGATGGCATAGCGGCCGACGCCGTAGAGGGCGAACAGCAGCGGCAGGAAGGAGCCGAGGCCCTCAGGCGCTCCGAACACGAGGTAGACCGCCGAGTCCGCGGTGACGATGAACGCGAGCACCGCAAGCGGCGCACGCGGACACCAGATGAGTGCGAGCGAGGTCGCGCCGTAGAGCACGGCGATCACAGGTCGCGGGCCGACCATGTGCCCCAGAGCGAGCCGGCCGCCCCAGACGTCGACCTGGACCAACCCCGCGAGAACGACCGGCAGCACCAATCCGCGGCGCGGCAGGAGCCGAAGCCGTTGCGGCAGCGAGACCGCCGCGGTGTTCATCGGCGGACCGTACCGCGACTCTGCTTCACGCGCATCGTCCCGACGACGATCCGTGCTCGACCCGAGGACGAGATCCACCTGGAAGACCGACTTAGAGCTCGATCCTACGGCCGAGGCCGCCGCCGCAGGCCGGGCCTACGCTCGGAAGCGTCCCGACTAACCGGAGGATCACGATGACGTCGTCCACGCTTTCCCACCGCGCCCTCGCCAACTCCGCCCTGGCGTCGCTGGCAACCTTCCCGCTGATCGTCGTCGCGCTACACATCGTTCAGCGCGGCCAGTACCACCCGCTCAGCGAGGCAGTGAGCGAGCTCGCGCTCGGCCGCGCCGGCTGGTTGATGTGGATCGCCTTCGGCGCGGCCGGCACCGGCCTGATCTGTCTCGGCATCCTTCATCACCGCCTCGTCGAACGCTCGCGCACTGCACCGGTGCTGCTTGCCGCCGCCGGGCTCCTCGCCTACGTCTCGGCCGTCTTCCACGCCGACCCCGAAAGCGCGACGACGACGACGCTGCACGACGAGATCCACCAGACGGCAAGCCTGATCGCATTCGTGTCGGTCATCATCGCGATGTTCATATCCAGTCGCCGCTTCCGCCTCGACTCTCGCTGGCAGCGTCTCGCTCGGCCGACACTCATCTGGGCGGTTTGCACCCTTGCCGCTCTCCTCCTTGCTCTCGCTGTCAACGACAGCCGTTTCTTCGGGCTCGGACAGCGCATCTTCATCGTCGCCTGGCTCACATGGACGATCGCAGTGTCGGCGCAGGCGCGGGCGATCGCGACCGGCTCGATCGCGATCGCGTCCGAGTCGCCTGAGGCGGTGCCCGCATAGCTGCCTGAGGGAATCGCTCTACGTGACGGTGAAGTGCTGGAACATGATCGATTCGTGCGGCGAGCAGTAGGCCTTGTACTTGCCGGGCACGAGCTTGATCGTGAACATCTTCGTGCCGACGAACGGCACCTGCGTGAAGGTCCACGACTTGCCGTGTGGCCCGTCGAGCTCGTAGTTGTGCATCGCCGAGTCGTCGTGGATGACGAACGTGTACGTGCCTGCCTTTAGCGTCTGTGCGAGCTTGCCGTTGAAGCTGAGCGTGATCCTGTAGGCGTTGTTCTTGCCGACGACGCCGATCAGCTTCTGAGGCGAGGCCGCACCCGCCGAACCGGCGAAGACGATCACGGCGGTGACCGCCGCGCAGGCGGCGGCGAGGGCGCTAAGGCGAATCATCGAGCTCCTTTCGAGGGAGACGGCTGACCCCACTTCTACGCCCGCTCCTGCCAGCCGGTTTTGTAGTCGGTGGCGCGCCTCCGGTAGAGCAGGGCGGCGAGCGCGCGTCGCCGAAGTCGTGCGCACGACCCTGCACGAGCTCTTCCCGTAGCTCGCCGCTGTGTCAGCTCGAGCTCTTGATGAAGCTGATCGCGCCGCTCGTCTCGAGAATCGCGAACTGGACTTCCGAGAGGTGCGCGATCTGCTGCCGGCGCGCCTCCTCTGCAACCTCCTCGATCGTCAGCCGTTCGCGCTTGAGGTTGCGCTCGATCGCCTCGCCGTCCTGCACGATGATGATCGGCTCGCCGTCCAGGATCGGCCTGGCGCGCGGGAAGCGGTAGCTGAGCCAGGAGACGAAGACCTGGAGGACGGCGATCGTCCCGACGACGAGTATCGCGCCGGTGAGCGAGTAGTCGTCCTGTGTGAGCCCTTGCTGGAGCGCGTCGCCGAGCACGATGAGCAGGACGAGATCGAACGGCTGCAGCGAGCCGAGCTCGCGCTTGCCGATCACACGCGTGAGCAGGAGGATGAATGCGAAAACGACGGTTGCGCGGAGAACGAGGTCCATCGGCTACGGGAAGACGGTGATCGTCCGGTGGAGTCGAGCGACGACCTGGTTGCCATCGTCGAGCTCGACGTTCTGCGGGCGGTGCCAGGCGACGTTCGTCGGGTTGACCTGCAGCTGCATGAAGAGGATGAACGAGCGCCCCTTGGCGATGTGACCGAGCTCGAAGGAGAAGCGGCCGTCGTCGCTCGCCTGGCCGACCGGCGACGGCTCGATCGTGTTCATGCTCATTCCTTCCCCCCATCCCGGATCGAGCTTCAGGACCGCCTTCTTCAGGTCGCGCTTGGCGGTGATGTGGAAGCGCGCTTCCATGAAATCCCCGCCGCGGATGGCCGTCGGCGCGTAGAGCGAGATCGTCGCCGCGGGCACATCGGCGCGGATGGTCGAGGGCCGCTGACCGAAGACGTTCGCGAGCCCGAGCGCTGCGAAGGCCGTGATCAGAGCGATGATCGAGCGGCGAACCCAGATCGCGCCGGCATGCATCCCCTCGAGGTCGCGATGCCGCCTGAGCACCAACGTATCCGGGACGTCGGCCACGCCCGCCTGTTCTCCGCCGGCTCAGCGGCTCCTCTCTACGCCGCTAGAACGGGAACGGGTGCCCGCTGCTGGGGCGGACGGTGATCCAACGCAGCTCGGTGAACTCGTCCACGACCGCGAGCCCGCCGAAGCGGCCGAAGCCGGAGTCCTTGACGCCGCCGAACGGCATCTGCGGCTCGTCCGCGACCGTCTGGTCGTTGACGTGGACGATTCCCGAGTCGATCTGCTGCGCCAGGGCGAAGCCGCGCTCGCCGTCGCCGGTGATGATCCCGGCGCTCAGTCCGTAGGCCGTGCGGTTCGCCTTCGCCACCGCCTCCTCCGCCGTGTCGACCACCTCGACCGCCGCAACCGGGCCGAAGGTCTCGTGCGTCGCGAACTCCGACCCTTCGGGCACGCCGGTCAAGAGCGTCGCCTGGAAGCAGGGGCCGACCGCCTCGCCTCCGGCGAGCACCGTCGCCCCGTCGGCGACTGCCTGCGCGACCCGGCGCTTGACCATGTCCAGTGCCTGCTCGTTGATCAGCGGCCCGATCACCGTGTCGTGCTCCTTCGGGTCGCCGGTCTTCAGGGCCTTCGTCTTGTCCGTCAGCTTCGCGATGAACTCGTCGGCGATCGGCCGCTGCACGAAGATGCGCCGCGTCGACATGCAGATCTGGCCCTGGTGGAGATACGAGCCGAATGCCGACGCGTTGACGGCATAGTCGAGATCGGCGTCGTCGAGCACGATGAGCGGGTTGTGACCGCCGAGCTCGAGCACGACGCGCTTGAGCTGCCGTCCGGCCGCCTCCGCGATCAGTCGCCCGACCTGGCTCGAGCCGGTGAAGTTCAGCCGTCGAACGGCCGGGTGCTCGATCAGGACGTCTCCGATCGACTGTGCGCCGCCGGGTGCGTGCGTGACGACGTTCAGCACGCCGGCCGGAATCCCGGCCTCGTCGAAGATCTCGCCCCAGAGCAACCCGCCCGTGAACGGCGACCATTCCGACGGCTTGAGCACGACCGTGTTCCCGAGTGCGAGCGGCGCCGCAATCGAGCGGGCGGAGAGGATCAGCGCAGCATTCCACGGCGCGAACGCGCCGACGACGCCGGCCGGCTTGCGGATGCCCATCGCGAACGCACCCGAGTCGGACGGGATCACCTGACCGAGCGGCGCGTATGCGAGCGCCGCCGCCTGCCGGAAGAGGTTCGGGACGAAGAACGACTGGAACATCCCGAAGCCGAAGGTGGCGCCGGTCTCGCGCGCGAGGAGCGCGACCACCTCGTCACGGCGGGCTTCGAGGAGGTCGGCGGCCTTCAGGAAGATCCGCTGACGCTCGGCCGGCGGCGTCTGCGACCAGGCCGGGAACGCGGCCGCGGCCGCCTCGACCGCTCGGGTTGCGTCCTCGGAGCCGCCTGCGGGGGCGGTGGCGACGACATCTCCGGTGAACGGATCGCGATCGTCATAGGTCGTGCTGTCCGCCGCGTCGACCCATGCGCCGTCGATGAGCTGCTTGTACGCCTGCGCCGTCGCAGTCGCCATGTCGCCTCCTCTGCTCTCGTCTCGAACGGCCGCGATCCTACCCGAGGCCATCCGCTGCGCTCCCTTCGACCGTACTGTGAGAAAGAGGCGACATGGTGCTCCTCCTCGGGATCGGGTTCGTGGCCGGCCTCATCACGGCGGTGTCGCCGTGCGTTCTCCCCGTGCTCCCGATCATCCTCGCCGGAGGCTCCGCCGCGGGAACACGGAGACGGCCGTACGCGATCATCGCCGGGCTCGTCCTCAGCTTCACCGTGTTCACGCTCTCGGCGTCGGCGCTGCTCTCGGCGCTCGGGCTCCCGCAGGACACGCTGCGGAACGTCGCCATCGCGCTTCTCTTCGTCGTCGCCGCGACGCTGCTCGTCCCCCGGCTCGGGATGGTGATCGAGGCGCCGCTCGCGCGCCTGAGCCGCCGCCCGAGCGGTGATCTCGGAGGCGGCTTCCTCCTGGGCGCGAGCCTCGGCCTCGTCTTCGTCCCCTGCGCGGGGCCCGTGCTCGCCACCGTCAGTGTGCTCGCCGCCGAGCACCGCGTCGGCCTCCGCCTCGTGCTGCTCACCCTCTTCTATGCGGCCGGCGCGGGCGTCGTGCTCCTGCTCGTCGCACTCGGTGGACAGCGTGTCACTCGTCGGCTGCGCGAGACGCGCGCGTGGTGGCGCCCGGCCCTCGGCGTCGTCATGGCGGCGGCGGCGCTCGCCGTCGTCTTCAACGTCGACCAGACGCTCCAGACCCACCTCGGCTCGTACACGACGGCGCTCCAGCGGCACACCGAGGAGACGGGCTACGCGGCGAAGCACCTCTCGACGCTTCGCGGCGCGACGGGCGGCGTGACGCTCAACCCCACCGCCGCTCCGCGCTCGACCCTACCCGTGTACGTCGCCGCGCCCGACTTCGCCGGCATCTCCCATTGGCTCAATACGCCGGATGGAAAGCCGCTGACCATCGCCGGTCTCCGCGGCAAGGTCACGCTCATCGACTTCTGGACGTACTCGTGCATCAACTGCCTGCGCACGCTCCCGCACCTACGCGCGTGGTATGCCGCGTACCACAAGGACGGTTTCGAGATCGTCGGCGTGCACACACCCGAGTTCGCGTTCGAACACGTCCTCTCGAATGTCGAGAGCGCGGTGAAGCGTCTCGACGTGACTTGGCCGGTTGCGCTCGACAACGACTACGGCACGTGGAATGCATGGTCGAACGAGTACTGGCCCGCCGACTATCTCGTCGACCAGCGTGGCAAGGTGCGTGCCTACAGCTTCGGCGAAGGTGACTACACGGAGATGGAGGACGACATCCGCAGCCTTCTCGGGATCGGCGGCCGGATGACCGACGTCCCGAACTTGACGCCGACCGAGCTGCAGACGCCCGAGACGTACCTCGGCCCCGAGCGGCTCGATCAATCGCGGTACGTCGGGACGAAGCCCGTGCTGAATCGTCCCGCCGACTACCGGCTCGCGGCGTCGGTCCCCCTCGACGCCATCTCGTACGGCGGCACGTGGACGCTGTCCGGGCAGACGGCGACCGCGGGGCTTGGCGCGCGCCTCGCTCTCCGCTACCACGCCAAGGACGTCTACATCGTGCTCTCGGGCCGCGGCCGCGTCACCGTCACGAGCGACGGGAAGCCGCTCCGTTCCATCGAGGTCGACGGCGCCAAGCTCTATACGGTGCTCTCGTCGAACGTCACGGGCGACGCCCTGCTCGAGTTCTCGGTGCCGCCCGGCATCCGCGCCTACAGCTTCACGTTCGGGTAGCCCTCCCTCGTCTCATCTGTCTCTTACGATCGGCGGTCACGCTGAGCGGGACGATGTCCCGTAAGCGCAAGCTCGTGCTGGTCGGTGCGGTCGTCCTCGGCGGCGCGGGAGCCGGTGCGGCCCTCGCGGCGGGCGGCGGCGCCCGGCATCACGCTCCTGCCGCGCGCCCGGCGAACGCCGTTGCGGCCCCGTTCGCGATCCACGCCGGTTTCCGCGGGTTCGGCTTCGGCTTCGGTGGTGTTCTGCAGGCGGCGTCGAGCTATTTGGGTGTGTCGGTGTCGACGTTGGTGGGTGACCTGCGGGCGGGCGGGTCGTTGGCGGATGTGGCGAATGCGACGTCGGGGAAGTCGGAGGCCGGTCTTGTCGACGCGGTGGTCGCGAGTGTGAAGGCGCAGTTGGACAAGGCGGTGTCGGCGGGGAAGCTTTCGAGTGATCAGGAGAGCAAGCTGGAGGCGAATCTGTCGCAGCGGGTGACGGCGTTCGTCGAGGCGAAGCGTCCGGCGGTCGGGACGATGCCTCCACGCGCCTTCGGCTTCGGGTTCGGCTTCGGCCGCCACGGCGGCCGGGGTGCGCCGCCCGGCGGCGCGAACGCCTGAGGGCCACGAGTCAGCCGGCCGAGACCGTCCCGAACGCACCGTGCGATTCGTCGTCGGGGCCGGCGGCGTAGTAGAGCGTGCTGCTCGGGCCTGCGGCGGCGTTGTTGCCGAACGCGATTCCCCAGAGCCCGTCGATCGTGAGCAGCGTGCCGTCGCCGAGCCGGAGCTGGCCCTTGTACACCCAGTGGCCGCCACCGGTGTCCGTGTACGCGCTGATGCGGCCGTTGCCGAAGTTCGCGACGAGAAGGTCTCCTCCGAAGGAGCCGAAGCTCGCCGGCGCCATCGCGAGGCCCCACGGCGCGTTCGGGGGGGCGTTCTTGCGGCCGCCTTGCGCGACGCGCGCGATCAGCTGCCCGTCGGGCGAGAACTCGTCGACATATCCGGCGCCGGGTGCGGCTACGTCGTCCTTCCGCGCAGCGTCTTGCTTCGCATACGTCACGAAGAGGTTGCCGCCGATCGCCTGGATCCCGAACGGCGCGAAGCCCTTCGGGATGCGCGCATCCTTGAACGCCGCGCTCACCGGCGCAAACGATGCGTCGAAGACATCGACCCGGCCGTTGTGGAAGTCGGTTGCGTACAGACGGTCGTTCACGGTTGCAAGGCCCTTGTAGACCGCGCCGGTCGACGACCGGTCGACGCCGGGGATCGCTGTCGTGGCGTCGACCGTCGGTGACCAGCCGAGGATGGTGCCGCCCTCGGTGGCGAAGATGAACCGGGCGGACCCGCTCTTCCCGTTCTGGCTGACGACGAAGTCGGATGCGTTGCCGTTGAAGACCGTGCCCGTCGGGGCGCCCGGCACGTTGACCGTCAGCGCCGCTTTGGCCCCTGTGCCGCTGTAGAGCGTCGACGTGTTCGTGCCGTTGTTCGACGTCCACCAGGGCGTTGTCGGACCGGCGACGAGGCCCCAGCCGTTGACGAGCGAGGAGTCGCTCGTGTCGGTGACGAGCGCGTTGGCCGCGTAGACGTTTCCTGCGTGCGACCGCGCGCCGGCGATGCCGCTCGAGGCGCCGGCCGCGACGACGATCAAGCACGCGCCGACGAGCGCGCGCACGCGAAGCAAGTGCATGAGATGCCTCCCCCGGTCGGACTTCGGTTACCCGTCCATTACGCGACGGTCCTCGGAACGGATTGCGCTACCCGGCCGGCCTCCACATCCGTGGTTAACGATAGGGCGGAGTGGGGGACGAACCGGTTCGATGGACGCCCGGGAGAAGCGCCTCGCCCAGAACGAGTCACTGTTCCGCTCGGTCAACGAGCGGATCGAGGAGGCGGCTACCACCGGGGGAATCGACGACGAGCACCAGTTCGAGTTCTTCTGCGAGTGCTCGAACGCGGACTGCAACTTGCTCTTGCCGATGACGGTCCCGGAATACGAAGGCGTCCGCCGGAACCCGGTGCTCTTCATCGTCGCGCCGGGGCACGAGCTGCCGGAGATCGAAACCGTCGTGCTCCGCAGAGGCGCGTATCAGATCGTGACCAAGCGCGGCGAGGCGGCCGACTTCGTCGCTCGGCGCGATCCCCGCAGCGGGAATTGACGTCTCGCCTCGGGCGATCCGTCCGCGCGCGAGTACCCTGGCAGCCGTGGTCCGCCTCGCCCGCTGGTCGGCGTCGAGGCGGCGACTCGTCATCGGGTTGTGGGCTGTCGCGCTGCTGCTCGGGATGGGTCTCGCCGCCGGCATCGGCAGCCGCTATGTAAACGACTTCCGGCTTCCGCACACCGGGTCGCAAGCGGCGCGCGACCTTCTCGGCAGGGGGTTCCGTCCGGAGGCGGGCGACCGCGACCAGGTCGTCTTCCACGCGCGCCGCGGGACGCTCGAGCGGCCGGAGCTCCGCCGGGAGGTCGAACGGGTGCTCGAGCGCCTGGCCGCGCTCCCGCACGTGGAACAGGTCACGAGTCCGTACGCACCGCAGTCGCACGCGCTGTCCCGCGATCGCTCGATCGGCTTCGCCACCGTTCTCGTCGCGCCCTCCGGCGCGCA
>Ga0187809_10000405_pt1 | contig 23667 bp, 17 predicted proteins | sample NC_wetland_sal_i_8_FD_132415 | JGI IMG/M metagenome (GOLD analysis project Ga0187809, IMG submission 132415) | Wetland sediment microbial communities from Neuse River Estuary, North Carolina, USA - ASW_4 | ecosystem: Environmental > Aquatic > Freshwater > Wetlands > Sediment | place: USA: North...
CCTGCCCGTCGACCGGCAACCTGGCCAACGCGGTGGCCGCCGCGGCGGCGCGGGCCGGCATCAAGTCGGTGGTGTTCATCCCGGCCGACCTGGAGCGGCAGAAGGTTGTCACGACCGCGGTTTACAACGGCCTGCTCGTCGCCGTCCAAGGAAACTACGACGACGTCAACCGGCTGGCGTCCGAAATCGCTGGCGAGGAAGAGGATTGGGCGTTCGTCAACGTGAACGTCCGGCCTTACTACGCCGAGGGTTCGAAGACGCTTGGCTACGAGATCGCCGAGCAGTTGGGTTGGCGATTGCCTGAGCAGGTCGTCATTCCGATCGCGTCTGGCTCGCAGTTGACGAAGGTCGACAAGGCGTTCACCGAGTTCGGCAAGCTCGGGTTAGTCGACGCGACGCCGTACCGGGTTTTCGGCGCGCAGGCGCAGGGTTGCTCGCCGGTGTCGAAGGCGTTCAAGGCCGGGCACGACGTCGTCCAGCCGGTGCGGCCTGACACCATCGCCAAGTCGCTGGCCATCGGCAACCCGGCCGACGGGCCGTATGTGCTCGACGTCTGCCGGCGCACCGGCGGCGCGGTCGAGGACGTCACCGACGAGGAAATCGTCGACGGCATCAGGCTGCTCGCCCGCACCGAGGGCATCTTCGGTGAGACCGCGGGCGGCGTGACCATCGGCGTGCTGCGCAAGCTGCTCGCTTCAGGGCAGCTAGACCCCGAGGCGGAGACGGTCGTCTTCAACACCGGCGACGGGTTGAAAACGTTGGACGCCGTGGCGCCCGTCGTCGGTCCGTCCGTGACGATCCCCCCGTCGTTCCAGGCGTTCCGGGACTTCCTCGAGGCGTCTCGCGCCGACTGAAGGGTTGCCGCTGCCGCTAGTGGCCGGTGGCGGCGGCGAGGTCGGGCTCGATAGGTGACACGTACACGTCGTCCGCGCCGCCGTCGCCGTTTGCGCCGCAGTACTCCAAATTCCCGATCGCAGGGAAGGACGCCGTCTGTGTCGCTCGCGGTAAGCGGACCAGCGCGGTGACGGCCGGTGTTCCCGGGCCGACGTCGCAGCGGTACTTCGCCACGATCACAACTGCCTCGGCGCCGGTCGGCAAGGCAACCTTCCGTGGCGGTTGCGCGGTCGTGTAACCGCCGCCGCCCTGGTGGTACCTGACCGGAAGTGGGGCGCCATGCCCATCGAGCAGCTGCACAAAGGGATAGCCGATCAGAACGCAGGGCACGCCCGTGTTCGTGATTCGGACGCTGAAAACGTGCTCTCCCGTTTCTGCGCTGGGACCGTCCGGACGGAACCGTAGGTCGTCGGCCGCGCAGTTCGGCAGGTCGATCGCCGAGGCGAAGGACGCTTGGGGCGCTGCCGAGCTGGGTGGGGGTGAGTGCGCGGGCATTCCAGGCGTGCCCGGTGGCTTGGCGACGGCGGAAGACTTCGCGGCAGCGGACGTCGTCCGATCTGATGGCGAGGCGCAGCTGGTGATCGCGCCCGCCACCGCGGTGACGGCGAGGAAGGCGGTGGCCATCCGGCCAGGGCCTGCGGAACGGCGCCACGGAGCAATCACGTTTCGCTCGACGCTTGCTGTCCGGTGGCGGTTGCCTCGCAGGCCGCGGTCGGCTTGCACTCGGACCAGGCGAGTGCTAAACATGGCGCTAGCACTCTTAGCATCAGAGTGACAACCGAAGACCTATGGTCGGGGCGTCGAGGCCCCGCTGATCCGGCGGACGTGACTCCGGATCGGCGAGGTCGGCCGTCGCGGGCGTCGCGCCCGGCCGAAGATTACGTCCCTACATGGGAGGACCACCCGCATGGCCAAGATCATTGCGTTCGACGAGACCGCTCGTCGCTCGCTCGAGCGCGGCATGAACCAGCTTGCCGACGCCGTGAAGGTGACGCTCGGCCCCAAGGGCCGCAACGTCGTCCTGGAGAAGAAGTGGGGCGCCCCCACGATCACCAATGACGGTGTGAGCATCGCCAAGGAGATCGAGCTCGAGGACCCGTACGAGAAGATCGGCGCCGAGCTGGTCAAGGAAGTCGCCAAGAAGACGGACGACGTCGCCGGCGACGGCACCACGACAGCGACCGTGCTCGCCCAGGCGTTGGTGAAGGAAGGCCTGCGCAACGTCGCGGCCGGCGCCAACCCGCTCGCCCTCAAGCGCGGCATCGAGGCGGCCGTCGAGCGCGTCTCAGCGTCGCTGCTCGAGCTGGCGAAGGACGTCGAGACCCGCGAGCAGATCGCGTCGACGGCGTCCATCTCGGCCGCCGACCCGGCGATCGGCGAGATGATCGCCGAAGCGATGGACAAGGTCGGCAAGGAAGGCGTCATCACCGTAGAGGAGAGCAACACCTTCGGCCTCGAGCTTGAGCTCACCGAGGGCATGCGCTTCGACAAGGGCTACATCTCGCCGTACTTCGCCACCGACACCGAGCGCATGGAGGCCGTCCTCGACGACCCCTACATCCTCGTGGTCAACAGCAAGATTTCGTCGGTGAAGGACCTCCTCCCGCTGCTGGAGAAGGTCATGCAAAGCGGCAAGCCGCTGGCCATCATCGCCGAGGACGTCGAAGGCGAGGCCCTGGCCACGCTCGTCGTCAACAAGATCCGCGGCACCTTCCGCTCGGTCGCTGTGAAGGCGCCGGGCTTCGGTGACCGCCGCAAGGCGATGCTCGGCGACATCTCGATCCTCACCGGTGGCCAGGTCATCAGCGAGGAAGTCGGCCTCAAGCTCGAGTCGGCCGGTCTCGACCTGCTCGGCCGGGCCCGCAAGGTCGTCGTCACCAAGGACGAGACGACCATCGTCGAGGGCGCTGGCGACCCCGAGCAGATCGCCGGTCGGGTCAACCAGATCCGCGCCGAGATCGAGAAGAGCGACTCCGACTACGACCGCGAGAAGCTGCAGGAGCGGCTCGCCAAGCTGGCCGGCGGCGTGGCCGTCATCAAGGCTGGCGCGGCCACCGAGGTCGAGCTGAAGGAGCGCAAGCACCGCATCGAGGACGCCGTTCGCAACGCGAAGGCGGCCGTCGAGGAGGGCATCGTCGCCGGTGGTGGCGTCGCGCTGCTGCAGGCCGCGAAGACCGCGTTCGAGAAGCTCGAGCTCGAAGGTGACGAGGCCACCGGCGCTCGCATCGTCGAGATCGCGCTCGAGGCGCCGTTGAAGCAGATCGCCGTCAACGCCGGCCTCGAGGGCGGCGTGGTGGTCGAGAAGGTGCGCGGTCTCGAGGCGGGTTGGGGCCTCAACGCGGCGTCCGGTGAGTACGTCGACCTGATCAAGGCCGGCATCATCGACCCCGCGAAGGTCACCCGCTCGGCGCTGCAGAACGCCGCGTCGATCGCCGCGCTGTTCCTCACCACCGAGGTCGTTGTCGCCGACAAGCCGGAGAAGGCTGCTGCCCCCGCTGGCGGCGGCATGCCCGGCGGCGACATGGACTTCTAAGTCCAACAGCTGAAAGGGGCGGCATCCGGAAACGGGTGCCGCCCCTTCTGCGTCTCCATCAACTACGCCCAGGCGCGGTCGGGTGCCTCAGGCGGTGCCGAAGCTGGCCGCGATCTGTCGCTCGGCCTCGGCGTAGCTGCTGCCCGCCTGGCCGAGCAGTTGGCTGATGCCCGACAGCGCCTGATGCAGGCCCTCGGCGGACTTTTGCCACTCCGCCCACAACGTCTGGAACCGCTCCTGCGCGACGCCCGCCCAGTCGCTGCCGAGGGGGGCCAGCGAGCTAGCCAGGGTGCGCAACTCGCCCTCGATGCTGGCGGAGCTTGAGCTGACCCGCGCCGACATGCTGGCGAGTTGCTCGGGGGTGACGCGAATGCCGCTCATGAATCCTCCTCTGGCCGGACTGGCCGTCTGCTCGATGCGACGCAACGACGGTAGGGAAGTTCGCGCGGCGGCCGCGAAAGTTGTCCACAGGGTGGCGCCGACGACGTCCGATCGGGTCATGGAATCATTGACCGCGTCCGCTATGGTGTAGACCAATATTGGTCTACACCATTTGACGCCGCCCGCGACGACCTCCAGGACGACCCAGCCGATGCAGCAACCGACTTCCGAGGCCCCGACCGGATCCAACCTGCTTGAGGTCATCGCCCTTGACGCGGCCGACGCGCGTGCCGCCGTTCGCGGTGGCGCCGACCGCCTCGAACTAGTGCAGGACATGTCCGCCGACGGGCTCACGCCGTCCATCGAATGCTTTGAGACGATCCGCGAAGCGGTCGACGTCCCGCTGCGGGTCATGTTGCGCAGCCACGGCGGTTTCGCCGTGTCGGCGCGCGAACTCGACGAGCTCTGCCTCACCGCGGCCCGGTTGCAGGCGGCGGGCATGGAGGAGTCGGTGCTTGGCTTTCTCACCGCCGACAACGACGTCGATTTGCCGGCGGTGGAGGCGGTGCTCGCGGCCGGCCGTCCCCGTCGGTGGACCTTCCACCGCGCCATCGACTTCGCCGCCGACCCGGCGCTGGTGTGGAAGTCGGTGTCCGGCTTGCCGGGCGTCGACGCGGTGCTGACGGCGGGTTCGTCGTCCGGCTTGGACGTCGCCGGGCTGGTCGCCCGGCTCGGGTGGGAGGACGGCACGCCGCCGTGGGTGGTCGGCGGCGGTCTGCGCGAGGAGCACATCGCGCCGCTGCGCGAGATCGGGCTGACCCGGTTTCACGTCGGCAGTCGGGTGCGGCACGGCGCGAGCTGGTCGCAGCCCGTCGACGAGGCCGCGGTGGCTCGGTGGCGGCGGCTTATCGACCGCTGAGAGTCGGCTTTACCGGCGTCATCTGCCGCTGGCGGCTGGCTTCGTCGGCGCCTTGACCGAACCGGTGTCGGCCAGCCGGGCGGCGAGGTCCGATCGACCGTTGCTGCCGAGCTTCTCGTACACATGCCCGAGGTGGGTCTGCACGGTTCGGATCGAGATGAGCAACCGCGCCGCGATCGCCGCGTCAGACAACCCGGCCGACGCCAAGGCGGCGATCTGCCGCTCCCGCCCGGTCAGCGGAGCGGCGACCGTGGCCCCTGCCAGCCATGGCGAGGGCGCCGCGTCGCAGCGTGACCACAGCGCCGCGGCGCGTCCGCCACTGGCCCGGGCGGCTCTCGCGTCGCCAGCGGTCGCGTGCGCGAACGCCGCCTCGGCGCTCGCCTCGGCCGCGAATAGCAGCAGGCCGATGCCCTCGAACCGCTCGGCGACGTCGTCGAGCGCGGACCCGTTCTTCGTCGCCAACGCCTCCGCGTGGGCGACATAGCAGCGGGCGAGCGGACCCTCGACACAGGCGGCGGCCTCTCGCAGCTGCCGCAAGACGTGCCGCGCGACGCCGTATCGCGCGGCGTCGTGCCAACCGATGACCGCGGCGTTCCACTGCGACCGCGAGCTGGCCACGCTCGCCGCCCACGCGGCCCGCTCTGCCGCGTCGTCCAACTCCAACGAGGCCGCCCGCACGGCCGCTTCGGCCAGGTCGTCCTCGGGGTCGTAGGTCTTCATCCGGACCTTGCCGGCCGCGTCGCGAAGCGCGACGGTCGCGGCGTCGACGTCGCCGCAGGCCACCGCCGCCCGCGCGTACGTGGCGCCGAGGTGGCGTTCCATGAACGCGTCGAACGGACTGTGCTCGGCGAGGCAGCCGGCGAGCAGCCGGCGGGCGGTCGTCGCGTCGCCCCGGGACAACGCGATCCGGCCGAGGCAGTAGTTCGCGCGCGGACCGGCGAACACGTCTTGGTCGGTGTCGGCCAGCTCTCGTAGCCGCTTGGCCCGGCTGGTCGCGGCGTCGAGGTCGCCGAGTTCGGCGAGCGCGCAAATCGCGATCAGCTCGATCGAGGGCAACCCGAAGGGCGCCGTGTCGCGGGCGGCCGCCGCGACGTCGCGGATGCCGTCGGCGATCGCGATCGCGGCGCTGAAGCGGCCCAGCCAGTACATCGCCCCGACGACGCCGATCGCCGCGAACGTGCGGGCCGCCGGCGCCGCCGTCCGATCGTTGACGACGGGGAGCGCGACGTCGAGCGCGTTCTCAAACTGGGCGTCGAAGGCGAGCAGGCCGCCGTACAACGCGCGCAGTTGGTCGGACGCCGCCGGCACGCCGGACAGCACACCCGCGACCAGGTCGACGCCGGCCCCCGGGTCGCCCGCGAGCAGACCCTGGCCCATCGCGGCGCAGTACACCAACGCCTCGCGGTCGGCCGGCTCGAGGGAGTCCGGCGGCAACTTCGCGACGAGGTCGGCGGCTTGCGCGGCGCGGCCGGTGTTTGTGAGCACCTCTGCCAGCAACAACGCGGCGGGGAGTGAGCCGCTCGTCTCGTAGGCGTGCCGGGCCAGCCGCTCCGCGGTGGCCAGGCTGATCGGCTTCGCGGCGCGCGCCGCCGCCACCAACCGGGTGGCGTCGTCGGCTTCCCCGCTGTCCAGCCGCCACACCGCGGCGCGCACCAGGTCGTGGGCCAACGGCCGCTCATCCGTCTCTAGCCGTCGGGCGACCGCGAGCCGGAGGCGATGCAGTCGCAACGCCGGCAGGTCGGCGCGCAGCACCTCGCCGTACAGCGGGTGCGCGGTCGTGACGATCGGTCCGACCAGACCCGCCGCGACGCTGACCAGTCGCTCCGCGGCCATCCGATCCAGCATCGCCTCCCCGACGAGATCCCTGGCGACCGCCGACCGCAGCGGCTCGCCCGCGGCGATGACTTCGAGCGCGGCGCGTTGGTCCAGTGGAAGCTCACCCAGCCTGGCGGCGACCAGCTCGCGGATCCCGCGGCTGATCGGCGGGTCGCCGGCCAGCGTCCACACGTCGTCCGACGGGCGTCGAGCCAGCCGCCCCTCCTCGCGCGCCGCCGTCACCAACTCCCGCAGGAACAACGCGTTGCCGCCGGACCGCTTGGTGAAGGCGTCGGTCGTTCGCGGATCGACCGGTCCGCCAAGTGCGGCGTCCAGCGTCGCGGCGACGTCCTCCTCGGCCAGCGGACCGAGGTCGATCCGGTCGCACCACCCGTCTCGCCACAGCCGCACCACGGCGCGCGGCACGGAAGCGCCGTCGGGCGCGGTCGCGACGATCGTCGCCGCACCGGCGGTGGCGACCCGCAGAAGCACCTGAGCGGACGCCTCGTCGATCAGTTGGACGTCGTCGACGATCAGCAGCGGACGGACCTCAGCCGGCTCGCGGGGGGCGGGCAGCAGCGTGTGAGCGAGCCGGGAGACGACGTCGGTGACGTCGAGCTCGCCACCAGCGTCGCTGCCGTTGCTCACCCGCAGCGCCAGCGCGCCCGCGAACACCTCGTACGGCGCCCCGCTGGAGACGGCGTGGCCGACGACATGGCTGACGGGCACGCCCATGCCTGCCGCGCGTCGTCCGATTTCGCGGGCGAACGCCGACTTTCCGACCCCGGGCTCGCCGAAGACGAGCGCGCCGACGCCCGCCGCGAGTCGGGCCTCCATCTGGGCCAGTTCGCGCGCGCGCCCGACGAACGGCCAGCGACCGCTCACGGATCGCAAATTAGCCCTCGGCGCGCTCGCTCGCATCCACTAACTACGTAGTTACTACGGATGCGCGTGACGCGCGGCGCGCCTTGACTCCTGTTTGTCCGACGCAGGACTGCGGATTCACCGAAGGGGAGGCGTGTGATGCGACGCATGAGGGGGGTTTTTGCCGTCGTCACGGTCGCCGTCGCAGTGGGGGGGACGGTCGCCGGCTGCAGTTCGAGCAAGTCGGGCACACAGGGTGGGGGAGCCACCGCGACCGGGCAGGCGAGCGCGACACAGACGCAGGCGACGCCAACGCAATCGCCAACGGTGGCTGCCTCATCCTCAGCAGCGGCGACCTCGTCGGCGCCGCCGGCGGCCGCCAGCGCAAGCGCGAGCGTGCAGGGAGTGCCGACCTCGATCGATGCCTGCCAGTTGGTGCCGCAGGCCGAGGCGTCGGCGCTGGCGGGCGCCTCCTTCGGCCCCGGCGTCCCGGAGACGTCGGGCTTGTCGAAGCGCTGCACCTACGGGGGCCAAACGCTGAACATCTTCACCGTTGAGGTCGCCGAAGCGACGGACGCCGCGGCCGCTCAGGCCGCATGGAACGATGCCGAGGCGCAGGTGAAGGCCGAGCTCACGCAGAAGGTTCCCCCGGGCATCAATCTCATTGTGGCCAACACGGACGTGTCAGGGCTCGGCGACAAGGCCGCGGTGATCTCCGGCACGGCGACCATCCAGGGCCAGACCCTCGGCATTAGCGGCATCTACGTGCTCAAGGGCGCGAAATTCTTCGCGTTCCAAGACTTGAAGCTCGGCACGCCGCCGACTCAGGCGGCGATGGAGGCCGAGGCAAAGGTCGCACTCGGTCGGCTTTAGATCTCGTCTCCGGCGAGGACGTCGTCCGCGTCGACGATGCGGTACGCGTAGCCCTGCTCGGCGAGGAACCGCTGCCGGTGCGCGGCGTACTCCTGGTCGAGCGTGTCGCGGGCCACCACGGCGTAGAAGCGCGCGGTGCGGCCGTCGTGCTTTGGCCGCAACAAACGACCGAGCCGTTGCGCTTCCTCCTGCCGCGAGCCGAACGATCCCGAGATCTGAATCGCCACCGCCGCCTCCGGCAGGTCAACCGAGAAGTTGGCCACCTTCGACACGACCAGCGTGGTGATCTCGCCGGCCCGAAACGCGTCGAACAACCGCTCGCGCTCCTTCACCGGCACCTCACCGGTGATGACCGGCGCGTCCAAGCGCTCGCCCAGGTCGGCGAGTTGGTCGAGGTACTGACCGATGACGAGCAGTTGGTCGTCGGTGTGGCGGGCCGCGAGCGCCTCGATCACCTTGGTCTTGGTGTCGGTGGTCGACGCGAGTCGATAGCGGTCTTCGGGTTCGGCGGTGGCGTAGAGCAGCCGTTCGTGGTCGGTGAGGGTGACCCGCACCTCGACGCAGTCGGCCGGTGCGATATAGCCCTGCGCCTCAATGTCCTTCCAGGGCGCGTCGAACCGCTTCGGACCGATCAGGCTGAAAACGTCGCCCTCGCGACCGTCTTCGCGAACGAGCGTCGCGGTCAAGCCGAGCCGCCGACGCGACTGGATGTCTGCGGTGAAACGGAAAATGGGCGCGGGCAGCAGGTGCACCTCGTCGTAGATGATCAGCCCCCAGTCGCGGTCGTCGAAGAGCTCCAGATGCGCGTAGACACCCTTCCGGCGGGTGGTCATCACCTGGTAGGTGGCGATGGTCACCGGTCGAATTTCCTTGCGTGCGCCCGAATATTCGCCGATCTCCGCCTCGGTCAACGACGTCCGCTTCAACAATTCGTGGCGCCACTGTCGCGCCGCGACCGTGTTGGTGACCAGGATCAGCGTGGTGGCTTGCGCCTGCGCCATCGCGGCCGCTCCGACGATGGTCTTCCCCGCGCCGCACGGCAGCACCACGACGCCTGAGCCGCCGTGCCAAAACCCCTCTGCGGCAGCCTGTTGATACGGCCGAAGCGCCCACCCGTCTTCGCGCAAGGAGATTGGGTGGGCCTCGCCGTCGACGTAGCCTGCGAGGTCTTCAGCGGGCCAGCCGAGTTTGAGCAGCACCTGCTTGAGATGGCCCCGCTCGCTCGGGTGCACCGCCACGGTGTCGTCGTCGATGCGGACGCCGATCAGCGGCGCCACCTTCGCGCTGCGCAGCACTTCCTCCAGCACCGCGCGGTCGAGGGAGCGCAACACCAGGCCGTGCGCCGGGTCGTTTTGCAACTGCAGCCGGCCGTAGCGGGCCATCGTCTCCGCGACGTCGACCAGCAGCGCGTGCGGCACCGCGTAGCGGCTGTACGTCAGCAGCGCGTCGATCACCATCTCGGCGTCGTGGCCGGCGGCGCGCGCGTTCCAGAGGCCAAGCGGCGTGACCCGATAGGTGTGCACGTGCTCCGGAGAGCGCTCCAACTCGGCAAAGGGCGCGATGGCACGGCGGCACGCGGCCGCTTGCTCATGCTCAACCTCGAGCAGCAGCGTCTTGTCGGATTGCACGATCAGCGGGCCGTCAGTCACCTGGCCATTGTCCCAGGCGGCACGGTCGTCCCGCGCTTCCTCATCGAGCGAAGGGGATGCGCTGCTGTTCGCGCCGCCTGGCCACCCGCGCCTTTCACTCGACGAGTCGGACCTCCGCCGGGGCAGCGGCTAGACCGGTTGACGTCCAGCGGGGCTGGCCGCCCCGGATGCCAAGGCAGTGGTCTAGCGACGATTCTTGATCGATAGTTGCCCAGTCTTGCGCGAAAGCGCGCGAAAGATGTGCGATCATCGTCGAAGCCGCCGACACTTCCGATGCGCGCACGGCCGGTATGCGCGGTCAGCTTGCTCGAAAGCCCGGCTGGTCTAGGCCGTGCGCGAGGAGGTCGGTACGTGGACCGGTACACCAGATGGTCGGGGCTGCTCGATCTGCTCGCCCGCCGTGAGCGCCTGACCGTCGAGGAGGCCGCGGCGGAGCTCAGTGTGTCACCGGCCACCGTGCGCCGCGATTTCGAGGCGCTCGCCGCGCAGCGCAAGTTGCTCCGGCTGCGCGGCGCCGCGGTGCACGTGGCCGCGCCGATCACGCATCCGCTGCTGAGCGGAGACGCCGGCCCAGCGGTGGGTCCCCCGGAGCTGCGCCGGGTGGCGGCGGAGGTGGCCCGGTTGGTTCGGCCCGGCGGCGTCATCGGGCTGACCGGCACGGTGGCGACGCGGGCGGTGGCGCGGGCTGTCGGGCTGCGGATCGACACGTTGGCGCAATCGAGCGCGGCGACCGCCCGCGTGGCGTCGTCCGCCTTGCTCACCGTGGTGACGAACGACGTGGTCGCGGCGAACGAACTCGCCCGTCGTCCGAGCTTGAAAGTGGTCGTCACGGGCGGCGTGCTCGACAGCGGCAGCCATGTGCTGGGCGGTCCGCTTTCCGGCCTGTTGCTGCAGGGCGTGTCGCTCGACACGGCGGTCGTCGCGGCCGACGCGGTCGACCCCGCTTTCGGCGCCACGTCGGTCGATGAGGCGGACGCCGGCGTCGCCGCGGCGATGGTCGCGCGGGCCAGGCAGGTGGTCGTCGTGGCGATCAGCGCCGACCTTGACCGCTCCGCCTTCGCGCGGATCTGTGACACCGGTCGCATTGACGTCCTGGTCACAGACGACGGAATCGCGCCGGCCACCGCCGAGCGATTTCGCAACCGCGGCGTTCGCGTGGTCCTGAGCTGACCTAAGCGCTCTTTCGAGCGGGCCGCCGGGGGTGCCGGCGAGCCCGCTGTTGCGCATTCGTGACCGAAGACGCTTGACGTGGTCCAGACCAGTGGCGCACGATGCCGACTACCGCAGCGCGCGCGGTCTGCACAGCTGTTCCACACCGGCCGGCACCTGGCCGCTCCCGAACTCAGTCACGTAGCAACCTCGAGAAAGCGGTACCTGAAGATGAAGCTCGGCACGAACGTCGCGGCCGCGTCGCCCATGCGCCGGCGTGCGATGGGCGCGCTTGCCATCGGCCTCGGCGCGGCGATGGCGCTTAGCGCCTGCTCGTCCAGCAAAAAGTCCAGCAGCCCTGGCACCACCGGCTCGGCGACAAGCAGCGCCAGCTCTGGTGGATCGTCGCCCAGCGCCTCCGGTGGCGGCGGTGGCGGCAACATTCCGGCGACGACGATCAAGCTGGTCGGCGCCGACTACGGCAACGGTCCGACGGCGGAGAACAGCGGGCAGAAGTTCTGGGAAGGCATCGTCAAGGACTTCAACGCGCAATACCCGCAGATCAAGGTCGACGTCCAGATCATCAACTGGAACGACGTCGACAACCAGATCGCGCAGATGGTGCAAAGCGGCCAGCTGCCCGACATCGCGCAAGGCAGCGCCGACTACGCCGGCGTCACCGACAAGGTCTATGCGGTCAGCGACATCCTCGACCAGAAGACGCAAGACAACCTGCTGTCGTCCTTCGCCGACCAGGGCAAGGTCAATGGCACCGAGTACGGCATTCCGTACACCTCGAGCGCGCGGGCGCTGTTCTACAACAAGGACCTCTTCACCAAGGCCGGTATCAGCGCGCCGCCCACGACCTGGGACGAGTACCAGTCCGACGCGCAAAAGTTGAAGCAGGCAGGCGTCGCCGAGCCGGCGTGCATCCCGTTGGGCCCCGAGGAGGCGCAAGCGGAGACGCTGTTGTGGGAGCTCGGCAACGGCGGCGGCTTCGTCGACTCCAGCGGCAAGTGGGTGTTGAACAGCCAGGCGAACGTCGACACGTTCACGTTCCTGCAGGGCCTGGTCAAGGCCGGCCTTACCGAGCCGAACCCGGGCACGGTCGACCGGACCAAGGGCTGCTGGGCTGACTTCGCGGCCGGCAAGGTCGGCATGACAAACGGCTCGCCCGGCTTCCTGCCCCAGGTCAAGGGCAAGGCGAACTACGGCGTGGCGCCGATCCCTGGCAAAACCGGCCCGATGTCGACCACGCTTGGCGTGTGCGACTGGATCTGGGCGTTCAAGAACGACGCGAGCAAGAAGGCCGCGGTCACCGCGTTCCTCGACTTCGCCATGCAAGACAAGTACCAAGAGGCGTTCGACAATCTGTACCAGTTGCTGCCGGTGACGAAGGGCGCGACGCAAGATCTGCAGTCCAACCAGGACTTCGCTCCATTCCTGAAGGCGCTGCCGACCGCGACGTTCTACCCGACCAGCAACCCGGCTTGGCCGGCGGTCAACACTCAGATGAAGCAAATCGTCGGCACCGCGCTGAATGGCAACCCCAAGTCGGTGCTCGACCAGTTGCAGCAGACCGCCTCAAAGGGCTGACGCTACGACGGGTCGGCGGGCGACAGCTCGACAGGCGCACCGGCGGAGGGCGGCAACGTCCACGCCGGTGCGCCGCCGATGAGGAGAACCACGGATGAGCAACCTGACCGCCGCGCAGCGAGCGGCTGGAGATCGGGTGTCCGGCCGACCGATTCCGGGCCGGCGGCGCGGATCGCTGGCCCGCCGAGCCGCCCATCGCGCGCAACCGCTGTTATGGATCGGCCCGGCGATCGGCCTGATCTGCTTCGTCGTCTTGTGGCCGGTCTACGTCATGGTCCGGACGTCGTTTCAGAAGGTCAGCAGCTTCGGTGAGATCAAGGGCAGCGCGGGCTGGAGCAACTTCACCAACCTTTTCCATGAGCTGGCGTTCAAAGGCGTCGTCGAGCGAACTGTCATCTGGGTTGTCGCGGTCGTCGGGATCACGATGGTCGTCTCGCTCGCGCTAGCGCAACTGTTCAATCAACGCTTTCCCGGACGGCGAGTGACGCGGTGGGCCCTGATCGCGCCGTGGGCGGCCTCCGTGCTGATGACGGCGCTCGTCTTCAAGTGGATGCTGCACTCCGGCTACGGGCTCATCAACATCCTGCTGCACGACGTCGGATTGTTGAACGACCTGAACAGCGCGTCCGCCGACCCGCTCGGCAAGGAAGCCACTGCGATGCCGTGGCTCATCTTCGTCGCGATATTCGTGTCGCTGCCATTCACGACATACGCGATATTGGCCGGTCTGTCGACGATCCCTGGAGAGGTATACGAGGCGGCGCGGGTCGACGGCTCCGGCAAGTGGCACACGTACCGCACGATCACGCTGCCGCTGCTGCGACCTGCGTTGACCGTCGCGACGCTCATCAACGTGATGAACGTGTTCAACTCGTTCCCGATTATCTGGGCGATGACCCACGGCGGGCCGGGCTACAGCACGACGACGACAACCGTGTACATGTACATCCTCAAAGGCAAAGACCTTGGCGAGTCGGCCGCGATGTCGGTCGTCAACTTCGGCCTGGTCATCATCATCGTCGCGCTGTTCTTGAGAATCAGCCGTTGGAAGAGCGAGGTCGAGTGACGTGACCGCGATTAGTGCGCCAACCTCGGTGGCGACGCGTTCGGCGCGCCGGCCGCGCAAGCAGAACGGGCGACCAACGTGGAAGACCGTCGTGCTCGCCCTGTCGGCCTACGTCATCGCGTTCTTGTTCATCTTCCCGTACCTCGACATGATGCTCACGTCGCTTCGGCCGACAAGCGAACTGCAGACGCCGACGATATTGCCGCACCATTACTCGTGGTCGAGCTACACGTCACTGTGGAAGACCGGCCTCGGCACCAACTTGAAGATCACCTTGCTGATCGCGGGGGGCGCGACGCTGCTCGTGCTGCTCGTCGCCACTCCAGCCGCGTACTTCACCGCGCGCAATAAGTTCCGCGGCCGCATGGCGTTTTTGATCCTGGTGCTCATCACGCAGATGTTCCAGCCGACCGCGTTGCTCGTCGGCATCTATCGCCAGTTCGTGGGATTCCACATGCTCAACAGCGTGTGGGCGATGATCCTGGTCAACGCCGGTTTCAACATGGCGTTCGCAGTGTGGATCCTCAACGCGTATTTCGGCTCGATACCGCGCGAGCTCGAAGAGGCGGCGATGGTCGAGGGCTCCGGACGAATCGGCGCGCTTTTTCGGGTGACCCTGCCGCTCGCGGCGCCCGGCGTCGTCACCGCGTTGGTGTTCACCTTCATCGCGGCCTGGAACGAGTTCGTCATCGCGCTGACGTTGATGACGACCCCCAACAAACAACCGCTGACGGTCGCCATCAACGGGTTCCTTGGCGCCTACAGCATCGACTGGCAGCACATGTTCGCGGCGTCGGTCATCGCCACGATCCCCGTCATCATCTTGTTTGCGGTCATCGAGCGAAAAGTGGTCAGCGGGCTCACCGCCGGCTCGATCAAATAGCCTCGTCTGTCGCGTCGGCCGCGGCTGGCGCGGCGACGTCGGGCGGCGCGTCGTCGGCCGACTCGAGCGTCGCCACGCCGGTGATGCGATGCACCGCGAACGTGCGCACTTCGTCGTGCCGATGGTCGAACGCGGTGAGGTACCCGCCGGCCAGCCGCAGCGGCTCGATGACGCGGCTGCTCGCCTGCCCTTGCGCGTTGAGGTAGCCGATCCACACCGAGCGGTTGGCCGCCACGGCGTCGTGCAGCGTCGCGATGGTGTCGGAGGCAACCGACTGCGGCAACACGTCGGACGACGCGGCGCGCTCGCCAATCGCGCGCTTCGTCATGGTGGCCGCCTTGTCGCCGCCACGGATCGCCCGCACCGCCATAGTCAGCATCGCCGCCGACGGTGGCGCGAACTCGGCGCGCGGTCGGGCCAGCCGCGGGCGCGCGTTGGTGCGCCCGGCGTCGGGGCGGCGGAGCAGCAGACCGCCGTCGGGGCTTTCGGCGCCCGGGGCGTAACCGAGCTCGCGCAACCGCTGCGCGACCCGGTCAGGGGCGAGCGGGCTGATCGCGACGGTGGGCGCCAGCCGGTGCAGCCGCAAGCTCTCTGCGCGTCGATCGGCGAGCACCTCACCGAGTAGCGCGTCGTCGTCGCAGCGCAGGTAGGCGCCAGCCGCGCCGACCCGCAGCCGGCCATGCCGGCGGGCGACGTCGTCGACCAGATACTGCAGCGGCTGCGGCACTGGCGTGCGCGAGCGCTGGGCCAGCAACGCCTGGATGTCGGAGGCCGCGTAGCCCGCGTCGAGCGCCCGCCGAATCGACGACGCGCTGAACCGGTAGACGGTGGCGCCTCCCGTCGACTCGACGTCGGCGAGCAGCGCCAGCTCGCGACCGAACTCGCTTTCCAGCGGCCCCGGCGCGATCGCGGTGAGGTCGGCTTGCAGTAGCACGTGGTCAAGCGGCTCGGGCAGCAGCGGCTCAAGCAACTCCACCGCGCGGCTGCTCGGGTCGGCGGCGCCTGTGACGTCGCCCGATTCGCCGCTGATCGACTCAAACAGCGCGCTGCCGAAGGCGGACAGCGCGCCCCTGCCGGTGACTCCGAGCAGCTCGGCCTCTTCATGACACCAACCGGCCAGCTCGTCGCGCAGCCGACCGCCGCGGCGCGGCATCGACCATGCGACGGCGGCGACGACCGAGCCGGGATCGGGCGCCTGGCCCGGCGGGACTGCAGCCAGCACAGCCAGCACGGCGCGGCGGACGATCGGCGCGAGCGCCCGGTCGACGTCGGGGCCAAGCGCGTTCGGTGCGGACGGCGACCGCGCGCCGACCGGCTCGGCCGGCCCGGCGAGGTGTTCGGGCTCGCGGCGGCCGACTAGCGCGGGCACCCGGGTCGTGGTCAGCCAGGCCGTCGCGAGCGTCGCCCAGCGCGCGGCGATCGGCCTGGCCAGCCAGCCGTCGTACCCGGTGGTGGGCAGCCAGACGTCGCCGAAATCGGCTTCTGGGGCGAGCAGCCCGGCGACGTGCGCGAGTTCGACCACCACCGCCGCGGTGCGCTCGTCAACCTCCAGGTCGCGGGCGGCGCGACGCAGCTCGCGCACGCCGAGACCGCCGGCTCGCAGCACGCCGGGCGGCTCGAGGCCCCAGCGCTCGAGCAATGACTCGACAAGCCGGACGACGGTGTAGGCCTGGCCGGCCGCCGTCGTGTCGACGGTCACGCTTGGATGGGTCGGCCCCGGCAGGAGCGGCGGGTCCAGTGCGAGCTCGGCGAACGGCCGGCCGCCGCGCAACCGCAGCCCGATCTCCCGTGGCAGCACCACGGTGTAGTCGTCGAGCGGAGTCAGGATGGCGTGCGCCAACAGCCACGCGAGCGGGCTTTGCGCCGACGCGGCGTCGACCGGTCGACGTGCGCCGGCGGTGCGCCCCACGGGCGGGCCAGCGGCCAGCAGGTCGACCACTTCCCGCGGCGTCGGCGGAATCGCGGCGAGCAGCCGATCGAGCGTCGCGTCGTCCTCGAAGTGTCGGGCGATCGCGTCGAGCAACTCGCTGGCGGGCACGCCGTCGGTCACCGGCGGCGGGTCGCCGAGCAACGTGGCCAGGTCGCCGAGCACGCCCGGCAGCCGGCCAGCCGGTATCTCGGTGAGCGCCAGCCGGGCGGGCGGGCCAAGCGACGCAGGGAACGGCACCACATCGTGGACGACAGGAAGCACGGTGAGGGCGTCGTCCGAGCCGTACACGAGCGCGGCCGCGCGAAGTGTCTCCAGCGCGCGGTCGACCGCGAGGGGGTCGCCGCCGAGCAGCTCGGTCACGGGGCTGGCGGCCGGCGTCGGCAGCAGGGTGAGCGCCTCGAGCGCTTGCAGGCAGCCGAGGTCGAGGCGGTCGAGCGCGACTTCGACGGACGCCCGGCTGCTAGCCCGAGCCGCCAGCGACCCCACGTCAGAGGGCACCGGGTGCAGCAGATCGGGGCGCGCGGCGAGCAACGCCGACAGCCGCTCGTCCGGCTGCGCGCGCAGCCAGTCGGCGAGGGAGGTCGCGGCGACGCTCATCCGGTCAACGTTAGTCGGGACGTTGACCGGATGAGCGTCACCCGCGACGCCGCGGTGGATAGCCGCAGACGTGGTGCCGCCGGGTTACTTGATCGTCAACTTCGCGCCGAACACCGGCGACGACGCGTCGGTGCCGACGTAGAAGCCAAGCCCGTCGAGGTGTTTCGCCGCCGCGGGCGCGGCGGGCGAGGCGGCGGCGAGCGCGCCGATGTTGACGTAGCCGGCGATCACTGACTTGGCCGGCACGCCAGACAGCGCGGTCTTGAACGAAGCGTCGTCGGCCAGCTTTCCGCTGCCCGGCTTGGTGTCGTTCGTCATCACCACGCTTGAGCCGTGCGCGGCCGCGGTGACCGAGAGGTTGCCTTGCTCCGACAGCAACGAGGCGAGGATCTTCGCGGTGTGCAGCGCGCTGGTCACGTCGTCCGGGTGGCTAAGCAGCGTGAACAACGCCTGGCTGACGTTGGGGTCGTTCGCCGGCACGGAGTCGAGGCCGATCGCGACGCCGCTGCCGAGCAGGTTCTCCACGTCACCCGGCAGTTTGACGCCCAGCTGAGCGCCCGCCTGGTCCAGCTCGGATTGCAGGCTCGCGCCAAGCAGTCCGCTGCTCAACGTCGACAGCTCGGTCTTGATGAGCTGCTCCGGGTTCGCCAGCGCGACGCCCATCACGCTCCCGCCGGGCAGGTCGCCGAGCGTGCCGACCGCGTTGCCGTCGGCAAACGCCTTGCTGGCGTCGGTGGTCTTGCTGCCAAGCACCCGACCTTCAAGCTCGACGTAACTCGGCTGCACGCGGACGCCCATGACGACACGACCGAGGTCGCCCATGCTGGGCAGGCCGGTCAGGCTGCCGGATGACAGCAACCCCTGCGCCTGCGGCGGCAACGACGCGGATAGCGACTTCACGGTCGCGGAGAGGTCCCACCAGGCGCTGACGATGCGGTCACCCTTGAGGGTCGCGAGGTCGCTGGAGAAGTTGTGGTTGCTGGTGATGTTGGACTTGCGGGCGGCCGCCACCGCGGCATCGACGGACGGCTGGTCCTGGCCGACGATGACGTAGTCACCCTGGACCGAGTAACCCGTGGCGGCGTTGGCCCCGGACGACGCCTTGATCTTCTCGAGTCCGGCCCGCGCCTTGCCGGCGTCCTTCACCTCGATGATGCCGATGGCGGTCGGCTTTCCGGCGGCGTCGGGGTACGCTGCGATCGCCAGCCGGTCGCCGAGCCACGGCTTGATGTCAGTGTCGTAGTTGACGTCGGCGGTGGGGTCGGAGGCGAACATCTCGCTGAGCAGCGCGTCCTTAAGCTGGTCTGCGCTGGCGACCTTCGGCGCGTCGGGGAACTTCTTCTCGAACTCCCAAGCGGCGACCTTCGCTGACGCCGACGGGTTGAGGTCGATCTTCGCGTAGGCGATGGAGTTCGCCGGGGCCCACTTGTCGGGCTGGCTGCCGCTGCTCGCCAGCAGCTTGTAGGCCGCGAAGCCGCCACCGGCGAGGATGATCGCGAGCACCGCGACCACGCTCGTGATGACAGGCGCGAGCCGTCGGTTGCGCTGCGCCGGCCCGGCGACGATGACGTCGCCGAACTGCGCGCCGTAGCCGGGCTGGCCGTAGCCGGGCTGGCTGTAGCCGGGCTGGCCGTACGCGGGTTGCCCGGAGCCCGGTTGCCCGTACGCTGGTGTTCCGCTGACCGGGGGCGTGCCGTACGGCTGCGCGGCGCTACCGCCGGCGGCTCCCCCGTCGTACTGCCCAGGCTGCCCGAACGGGCTGCCTGCCTGGCTTTCGCCGCTTTCATCCGGATTGCCGGATCCCTCGTTTTCGGTCATAACGATATTGTCGGGCAACGACCGGTCGCCTGAAGCGTGATCCGCGTCGCTAGGGGAGAGAACATCAGCAGATCACCCGGGTGCGCGAGCGTATAGCCTGGAAATCCGCTTCCGCGGCGGCCGGCGAACGGGCATCATCGTCGGCTGCGCTGGCGGTGTCCAGCCTCCGCGCTCCATCACACAACACGTTCAATCGAAGGGTTCTCCCGTGCCTACCGGCAAGGTCAAGTGGTACGACACCGACAAGGGCTTTGGCTTCGTCTCCCGTGACGACGGCGGCGACGTCTTCGTCCATTCGTCGGCGTTGCCGCCTGGCGTCGACGCGCTGAAGCCCGGCAGCCGGGTCGAGTTCGGGGTGGCCGAGGGCCGGCGCGGCGAGCAGGCCCTGTCGGTGCGGATCCTCGAGAGCCCGCCCTCGCTCGTCCAAGCGCAAGCGCAGGCTCAGCGCAAGAAGCCCGACGAGATGGTCATCATCATCGAGGACGTCATCAAGTTGCTCGACGGCGTCTCCAACGGGCTGCGGCGCGACCGCTGGCCTGACCGTGGCAACGCGCGCAAGATCGCCGCCGTGTTGCGCGGTGTGGCCGACGACCTCGAGAAGTAGCCGCTAGCGCAGCAGCCTCGGATCGACCCGCGGGACAAGGCCGGCGTCGGCGGCGCGTCCAAGCAGCCCGTCAATCGCCGCGCGTCCGTCGGCGCCGAGATCGACGCTGAAGTCGTTGACGTACAGCGCGATGTGTCGCGCCTGCACGTCGGGGTCCATCTCCTGCGCGTGCTCGGCGACGAAATCCTTGGACGACGTGGGGTTGGTCATCGCGTGCCGCACCGACGCCCGGACGACGTCGCCGATCCGCCGGGTGTCGAGCGAGCGCTTGGCGAGGATGGCGCCCAAGGGGATCGGCAGGCCGGTGGTGTGCTCCCACCAGTCGCCGAGATCGCAGATGCTGGTGAGTCCGTAGAGCTGGTAGGTGAAGCGGGCCTCGTGAATGACCAGGCCGGCGTCGACCAGGCCGTCACGCACGGCGGGCATGATCTCGGGGAACGGCATCACCTCGATGCGGTCGACGCCGGCGTTTTGCGCCCACAGCCGGAACAGCAGGTATGCGGTGGTGCGCTCGCCGGGCACCGCCACCGTGGCGCCCGCGAGGTCTGGTCGGCCGGCGGTCAACACCAGCGGACCGCAACCGCGCCCGAGCGCCCCGCCGCTGGGTAGCAGCGCGTACTTGTCAAGCAGCCATGGCAACGCCGCGTACGAGACCTTGACGACGTCGAACTCGCCCCGCTCGGCGGCGCCGTTCGTCACGTCGACGTCGGCGAACGTGACCGCGACCGGCGGCGCGCCTTCGATCAGCCCGTGCACCCACGCGTTGAAGACGAACGTGTCGTTGGGGCACGGCGAAAACGCGAGCGAAAGCGGCTCGGACAACGACAAGGGTGCGGTCACTCCAGCGGCTCCTTCAGCAAGACGGCGAACGCTCGTGCCAACGCGCCGAACGCGCCCGGGATATTCCAGGTTGTCGGGTCGCGCTTGCCAATCGTGTTGGAGACGGCGCGGACCTCGGCAAACGGCAAGCCCGCGTCGTGGGCGGCGGCCGCGACCCCGAATCCCTCCATCGCCTCGGCGATCGCGCGCGGATGGCGGGCGGCGAGCTGCGCGGCGTCGTCGTCCGTGCCGGTCATGCAGGCGAGCGTGAGAATTTCGCCGCGGACGACGGAAACCGGCGCCTGCGCGATCCGCTCGCGGACCCGATCGTCGGTTTTGGAGTAGGACGACTCTTGGCGCAGCCCCATCTCGGCCAAGGTGAGAAATCCGGCGTCGGTGCGCGCGCCCAGGTCGGCAAAGGTGATCCGGTCGGCGATCGCGATGTCGCCGACCGCGGCCCGGCCCGAAAATCCGCCCGCGATCCCGGCGCTGATGACGAGCGAGGTGTCGGGAAGCCTGTGTAGCGCGGCGATCGTGCCGACGGCGGCGGCGACCGGGCCGACACCGGCGACAACCACCTCAAGCTGTGCCGCGGCAGTCGGTCCGAGGTCACGGATGACCGCTTCGCGCTCAGCCTCGACCGCGGTGACGACCAGCAGACTCATCGCTCTGCGCTGCCCGCCAACCGTCGTTCCCGCAACCGCGCGATGCCGCGCGACGGGCTGGTACGCACCGAGTGCACGGTGAGCACAAGCACGGCGAGCAACACGAAAGAACCCAGCGCCAAACCGAGATTTCCGTTAGACGGCAGGATGATCGCGATGAATCCGCCGAGCACCCACGACAACTGCAGCACGGTCTCCGACCTTGCGAACGCGGACGTCCGCACGTCGTCCGCGACGTCGTGCTGAATCACCGAGTCGAGCGCGAGCTTGCCAATGGACGACGCGAGGCTTGCGATGAGCAAGGCGAGCGCGGCCGTCAACAAGCCGAACGAGATGGCCGCCGCGATGCCGACGGCGATCGTCGCGCACAGCGACGTGATGGCGATCGGCTCAGGGGCGCGCGTCTTGATCCAGGCGCCAAGCGCGGTGCCCAGCGCGCTGCCGACCGTCGCCGCCGCGACGATGACGCCCAGGTCGACGTTCGTGCTGAAGACACCGAGCGGATGCGTGCGAATGATGAAGGCGAGAAACAGCGCGAGAAATCCGCTGAACGCGCGCAGCCCAGCGATCGCCCGAAGCATGGTGGGCATGCGCGCGCCGATGCCGTGCAACGGCGGCAGGATGCGCCGGAAGACGTTCGACTGGGCTGGGCGCGCGTGCCGCAGCACCTGGGTCTCGCCCTCCTCGACCGGCGCGGCCTCCTCTGCGGCGACATCGCGCCGGCGCAGCCGCGACTCGCCCTCGTTGGAGTCGACGCGGCTCGGCAACCGAAACGCGAAGACGATGCCCGCGAGATAAAAGAGGGTGGCCAGCCGAAGGGTCCAGGCCGGCGAGCCGGTGGCCCACGACAACCCTTGTCCGATCGGCGCGGCGACCGCGGCGGCGATGATGCCCCACATCGACATCCGCGCGTTGCCACGCACCAGCGTGACGGACGGCGGCAAGACGCGGGGCACGACCGCGCTTCTCGAGACGCCATACGCCTTCGAGCAGATCAGCGCTCCAAACGCGGCGGGATAGAGCTCGAAGCCGCCCTTCGACGCCACCGCGCCGGCGATCACCCAAGCCAAGAACGCGCGGACCAAATGGGTGGCCGCCAACGCGTAACGGCGGCCGTGCCGAAACCGGTCGAGCACCGGCCCGACCACCGGCGCGACCACGGCGAACGGCGCCATCGTGACCAGCAGGTAGATGGCCACCCGGCTGCGCGCCTGGTTGACGTCGACGGAGAAGAACAACGTGTTGGCGAGCGCGACCGTGAGGAGCGCGTCAGCGGCGGCGTTGATCGAGTGCAGGTCGATGAGGTTGGCGAGCCCGCTTTGCCCGGCGCCCTCGGCCCGTGTCGAGCGCATGAACCACCGCGCCGCCGTCCGGCTGCCGCGGGCGGTTGTGCGAGCGGTGAAGCGGACCGTCGCGCCGATTCCGTGCGCGACCGCGCGCGCGGTCTCGTGATTCGGGCCTTCGTCGCGCGAGCCGCCGGCCGGCCGGCCACCGGTCGGTCGGGTCGAGCGGGTGTCAGACCACCACGGATCGTCGTGCTGCTCGGACGGCCCGTCAGGGCCCGGCAGCTCCGGAGGACGATGCGGATGCGACACACCATCAAGTCAACTACGCCGGAGGCGGCTCGCGCGACGCAGTGCCGGGAAAACCCGTCCGGCCTGGCGCGTGCCAGAATCAACAATCGTGGACGATGATTCCCCTGGCGCTCTGGCGGTCCAAACCGCCCCCGAGGTCGACACCGCATGCGCGGCGGCGGTCGATCTCGCCCGCGCTGCGGCGATCGAGGTCGGGGGCGCCGAACTGGTGGGCGACCACCTTGGCGTCGAGGCCGAGGGTGAGCGCATCGCCACCCACTACTTCGCGTCGAATGATCGCGCGTACATCGGCTGGCGTTGGGCGGTCACCGTCGTCCGACCGCCGCGGTCGAAAGCCGTCACGGTCGACGAGGTCGTGCTGCTGCCCGGCGCCGAGGCGCTGCTCGCGCCGGCATGGGTGCCGTGGAGTGAGCGACTGCAGGCCGGCGATCTCGGCGTCGGCGACGTGTTGCCGACCGCGGCCGAAGACGAACGGCTCGCCCCCGGCTACTCCGACGTCTTTCCGCACGAGGAGTCGGACGACGACCAGGCCGCGGTCGAAGACGTGGTGCACGACCTGTGGCTTGGCCGCCCCCGCGTGCTGTCGCTGCTGGGGCGCGAGGAGGCCGCGCAGCGGTGGTACGACGGTGACCACGGCCCGCATGCCGCGATCGCGCGAGCGGCCGAACTCAGCTGCTCGACTTGCGGTTTCTTGGTGCTGATGCGCGGCGCGCTGTCGCGGGTGTTCGGCATTTGCGCGAACGAGTTCGCACCGGACGACGGCCGGGTGGTGGCCTTCGACCACGGCTGCGGCGCGCACTCCGAGGCGTTGGTCATCCACACCGAGCCGCAAAGCGGTGAGCCGGTCGTGGAGGTTGAGCCAGCCGCTACTGAAGCGCTCGCGACTGAGCCGGCCGCGGACGTCGAGCCGGTCGCGACCGAGCCGGCCGCGGACGTCGAGCCGGTGGCCGACGTCGAGCCGGTCGCCGAACCGTCGACCGAGGCGACCGACGCGACCGACGCGACCGACGCGACCGA